>ENA-OQJB01000332-OQJB01000332.1-human-gut-metagenome-genome-assembly--contig:-NODE-332-length-25915-cov-3.842601_pt1 | contig 25915 bp, 26 predicted proteins | sample MGYA00242599_ERZ504765 | MGnify/ENA primary metagenome ERZ504765 (study PRJEB26092, sample SAMD00036354) | human gut metagenome | host: Homo sapiens | study: EMG produced TPA metagenomics assembly of...
AAGGTCGAAAAGAAAAAGAAAGGCAGCATAATCTGACTAAAATAACAGGAAAACAGGAGAGGTTTTAACTTCCCCTAAAAAGACATGTACATAATGCATGGGTGGGAAGGAAAAACAAGAATATGTAAACAATATTCTACAAAAAAGATAGAAGACTGGGAGAGTTGAACGAAAAAATCAAGAGAAAAGCTCACGTAAAGCAAAGCTTTTCTCTTGATTTTTTAGAAAGAGGAACATTTACTGAATATCCCTACCTAATTCTTGAAATGCTGAGAAATAAGGAGATAGCAGGTAAAAGTATAGAGTAAAATAAGATGAAACCGATGGAACCGATAAATCAATAGTTTATGTTACTTGTAAACTTGTATCGGCAATTCTCCTTTCAATGCTCCTATGGCGTTAAAAGCTAACGACTCCATTTCATTCTCTCCCGGATAAACATAGATGGGAGCCAGGAAAGAGATTCTTTTTTCAGCCTTGAAACCACATAGTCCGAATAAGCGATTCCTCCTGTCAGGAGGATAGCATCTACTTTCCCGCAAAGTACAGTAGCACTGGCGCCTATCGCTTTTGCAACATTATAAATCATGGCGTCCAGTATCAGTTCCGCCTTTTTATCTCCTTCTTCTATCGATTGGATGATGGCAGGCACATCGGTCGTACCTAAATGAGCAGTCAATCCGGCACGTCCGGAGATACGTTTCTTCAATTCGTCTTTGGTATGCTGACCGCTAAACAAAGGTCGATCAGTTGACCGGCAGGAAGTGTGCCGGCGCGTTCCGGTGAGAAAGGGCCTTCGCCGTCCAACGCATTGTTGGCGTCGATGGCTCTTCCATGGTGATGGACTGCGACAGAAATACCTCCTCCTAAATGGCAGATGATTAAATCCAAATCTTCGTATTGCGTCCCTTGTTCTTTGGCGAAACGCCGCGCAATTGCTTTTTGGTTCAAGGCGTGCCAGATGGTAATTTTCGGCATTAACGGAGAACCTGTAATGCGGGCTATGTCTTCCAGTTCATCCACCACTCCCGGATCAGCGATGAAAGCCGGGCAATCGGGTAGGGTGGCGGCCAGTTCGCTGGCAATCAGTCCTCCTAAGTTGCAGGCATGGGTACGCATGGCATGCACTGTATCACGTTTCATGGCATCGTTCACCTCATACACTCCGCCCGGTATCGGTTTCACCAAACCTCCGCGTCCGATGATTGCGTCAAAAGAAAAAGGAATCTTGTTATTCTCCAATTCTTGTAATACCAGATTTTTGCGGAATTCAAACTGATCTATTACCTCGGGAAAAGCAGACAGCTCTTCTACGGAATGTTTTATATTGCTGATAAATAACGGAGTCTCGTTTTCGTAAACCGCAATCTTTGTAGAAGTTGAGCCGGGGTTGATAACCAGTATTTTCATGAATGGTGAGTTTTAAATGGTGAATTTAGAATGATGAGTTGGTGACCTGACTGGCCTGTTTTCTGCACTCGCAATCTCCTGACACTTGTAAGCATGCCATCGCAATGCTATAATATTTGGACAAGCCGGAATCGCTACGCGACGGAAGTACTACAGGACAAATAGGCCCTTGCAGTAATCCTGCCATCTCTGCTTTTGCAAACAGGGAGACAGATTTGTAGAATGCATTGCCCGATTCGATGTTCGGGAATATCAGTACGTCTGCCTGTCCGTTGATAGGAGATACAATCCCTTTAATATCACCACTTGCCTGTTCGCACGCAGTACGTACATCCAGCGGGCCGTCAATAATCACATTTCCGAATTCTCCCGCTTCGGCAAGCTCTACGATATTCACATAATCTAATGAATGAGGGAACTTGGCACTCACTTTTTCCGTACAGTGAATCAAGGCGACACGCGGCTGCTCGATGCCAAAGTGGCGGCAGGTACAGATAGCATACCAAATCATCTCTATGCGTTGTTGTAGCGTGGGACGCGGAATGACCGCAGCATCCGAGAAGAAAAGCAGTTTATGATAAGTAGGAATTTCCATCACTGCCAAATGCGTGAGGATTTTTCCTTTCGGCAACAACCCTTTTTTCTTTGTCGAGTATGGCGTGCAGTAAGTTGTCTGTATTGATAATCCCTTTCATCAAATATCGGCTCCCCCTTCGCGAACGATACGGACAGCCTCGCGTGCCGCTTCGTCCGGATTTTCTATATGGATAGTTTTTACATATTCGGGATATTGTTTGAGCGTGGGATATTTCTTCAGAATTGTAGAATCTCCAATCATAAGAAATTCTGCAATTCCCTCTTCCAGCGCACGAGAGATGGCATACTCTGTGTTAGGATCGTTGGCGCAGACCACGGCAATTCGTTTTCTATGGTTTAGTTTTTTGAGATGGGCCGTTAGCTGGGCAAAATTTAGAATAGGTTCCATAACGTTAGATTTTTAGCAAATATCAGAAAAATGATTGAAAAATAACGATTATAACCCGAAAAATGCATCCGTTATGTAACATTTTGCTATATTTCATTTGTTTTGACTGTTGGATGTGCATGGAACCGTTTTTTCCTGTATTTTTGCAGATGAAAACAAATGCATCCGGGCAGTCTGGTATTTTATCAACGAAAGTCAATTAAATAAGAATATATATGGATATTCAATTTCCTCCCTTTTTGCAGAAAGGTGATAAAGTGGTTATTGTATCACCTTCGAGTAAGATAGACCAACAATTTCTGAAAGGAGCCAAGAAACGGATAGAATCATGGGGCTTGAAAGTGGCTATGGGAAAATATGCCGGAAGTTCATCCGGGAGATATGCCGGAACAATCAGGCAACGGCTGAAAGATTTGCAGGACGCGATGGACGACCCTAAGGTGAAAGCTATTCTGTGTAGTCGCGGAGGGTACGGGGCGGTACATTTGATTGATAAAATTGATTTTACGGCTTTTCATGAACATCCGAAATGGTTACTGGGTTTTAGCGATATAACGGCGTTGCACAATCTGTTTCAGAAAAATGGATATGCTTCCCTACATTCGTTGATGGCCCGTCATCTTACGGTAGAACCGGAAGATGATCTTTGTACGAACTATCTGAAGGATATCTTATTTGGGAATATCCCTTCTTATACGTGCGAGAAGCACAAACTGAATAAGCAGGGGACTGCACAAGGCGTTTTGCATGGTGGTAATATGGCGGTAGCATACGGTTTGCGGGGAACTCCATACGATATTCCGGCAGAAGGGACGATACTGTTTATTGAAGATGTCAGCGAACGTCCGCATGCCATCGAGCGTATGATGTATAATTTGAAATTGGGAGGCGTACTTGAAAAACTGTCCGGACTGATTATCGGCCAATTTACGGAATATGAAGAAGACTGTTCGTTGGGTAAGGAATTGTATGCAGCTTTGGCGGATTTAGTAAAAGAGTATGATTATCCGGTCTGCTTTAATTTTCCAGTAGGACACGTGACTCATAATCTGCCGCTTATAAACGGCGCAAAAGTGGAACTTGTGGTCGGAAAGAAAAATGTGGAACTGAAGTTTATATGTTAATAAACCATTCCATCTGAACGATGCTGTGATGAAAATAACTAATTTTGAAGCCCTAATAGATGAAAGGACGATGAAAAAGAAAACTATGATAGTATTAATGAGTGCCTTTTTGTTATTATCAGCATTCTCTTGCGGAGGAGGTAATAAGGCAAATAGTACGAGTGAACAAAGCGAAGAGACAGCAGTGAATGTACCTCAATTTGATGCGGATAGTGCTTATTTGTATGTAAAGAATCAGGTAGATTTCGGACCTCGTGTTCCTAATACAAAAGAACATGTTGCCTGTGGCAATTACCTTGCCGGTCAGTTGGAGGCTTTCGGTGCTCAAGTGACTAATCAATATGCAGATTTGATTGCTTATGACGGAACTCTGTTGAAAGCGAGAAACATTATCGGTTCTTATAAGCCGGAAAGCAAAAAACGAATCGCTCTGTTTGCACACTGGGATACACGTCCATGGGCTGATAACGATCCTGACGAGAAGAATCATAATACTCCGATTTTGGGTGCCAATGATGGTGCCAGTGGTGTAGGGGCTTTATTGGAAATAGCTCGCTTGGTCAATCAGCAACAACCGGAGTTAGGTATCGATATTATTTTGCTGGATGCAGAGGATTATGGTGCGCCGCAGTTCTATACGGGGCAGCATAAAGAGGAATTCTGGTGTCTCGGATCACAGTATTGGGCACGCAATCCTCATGTACAGGGATATAATGCACGTTTTGGCATCCTGCTCGATATGGTGGGCGGTGAAGGTAGCGTGTTTATGAAAGAGGGATATTCTGAAGAATTTGCTCCCGATATAAATAAGAAAGTCTGGAAAGCGGCGAAGAAGATTGGCAACGGGAAGACGTTCATGGATGGTAACGGAGGATTTGTTACCGACGACCATCTGTTCATTAATCGCTTGGCACGTATTAAAACAATCGATATTATTCCATATAATCAGGAGGGTGATTTTACTCCGACATGGCATACCGTCAATGACAATATGGAGCATATAGATAAGAATACGTTGAAAGCAGTAGGCCAGACGGTATTGGAAGTGATCTATAATGAGAAATAACAGGATTAAATAATTATTTATAATGTCAATTAATGAATTACAGGACGAAGTGATTGCAGAATTCAGTGACTTCGACGATTGGATGGACCGCTATCAACTACTTATTGACTTGGGAAATGAGCAGGAACCACTTGAAGAAAAATATAAGACGGAACAAAATCTGATTGAGGGATGCCAAAGTAGGGTGTGGCTTCAAGCGGATGATGTAGATGGTAAAATCGTTTTTAAAGCGGAAAGTGATGCTTTGATAGTCAAAGGAATTATTGCCTTATTGATTAAAGTCCTTTCAGGACATACTCCTGATGAAATCTTGAATACAGATCTTTATTTTATAGACAAGATTGGGCTGAAAGAGCATCTGTCACCAACGCGTAGCAATGGTTTGCTGTCGATGGTGAAACAAATACGAATGTATGCATTGGCATTCAAAGCAAAAGAGGGGAAGTGAAAAACTTCCCTTTTTTATGGTTGCTTTCTGGAAGTCAGATTGTTCATGGTCAGTATGGTGCAGATAAGTAGCAGGATTGAACCGACCAGAGCGACGAGATACGGGCTACCGTTAATCAGGTCATCCATATTCTCGGCTTCGGGATATTTGATGCTAAGATATACGGATAGCGAGTTGTTGAGCACGTGCATGAGTATACAAGGTATCAGGCTGCCTGTTTTGTAATAAGTCCATGCCAGCAGGATACCGATCAGAAATGCGGGAAGGATCTGGGCTGGATTTATATGAAAGACGCCGAACAGAAGCGCGGAAATCAGAATGGCTTTAGTCGGATTGTATTGTTGAAGTAAAGCGCGGGTGATTGCTCCGCGAAACAAGATTTCTTCAAGTACAGGACCGATGATAGCTATTGCAAGAATACCGCCCCAACCGGATTGGAGAATGTCGAAAGATTGCTCCATGATGTTGGGTATCCAGTCTAGCAGTCCCATAAGTGCAGATACTAGAAAGCCAGCGGTGAGAATAGCCAGCCCGCTACAAATTAGGAATGGCACTGATACAGGCGACCATGTCGCTTTCTTTTTACTGATATAGCCGGCTTTCCATAGATAAATACCCATCATAATCTGACCGGCTAATTGGGCCGGAATCATAATCATTTGCGTCAGAGCAACCTTATCCAAATCTCCTGTGGTGACTAACAAATAGATTGTACAGGGAATCATAATCAGGATAGGGGCGACAATCTGCGCAATGAGAAGGTCTATTAATATCAGTTTGATAGCCGTTTTCATTGGTCTTTAGTTAGTTGTAAAGAAACTATAGATAAACATAGCTAACATCGAAATAGCTATTACCACCAAAGAGATGCTCATAAATGACTTTTGCATAAGAATCTATTTTTAAATTATTATTGTTCGGTTATTGTATTATTTATCTTGTTTCTCTGCTGTTACTGCCTGCCTTGCTGGCAAGGAGAATAGCTTCCGTCTCTTCTGCATCTTTATGGAGTTGCACTATTAACTCGTCGATACTGGAGAATTTCAGTTCGGGACGCGTCCGTTTTACAAAAGTAAGCCGGATGAATTTATCGTATATGTCCGAATGGAAGTGAAGGATATTCACCTCAATGGTCCGGTTAGGGCCATTATCAATCGTCGGGCGGACACCTATGTTCAGCATCCCCATATATGTCTTTTTATCAAATGTCACCCATACGGCATATACACCGTCCGCGGGGATCAGTTTATTAGGATCATCCACGCTTAAATTGGCCGTTGGAAAACCAATTTTGCGGCCTACCTGATAGCCGCCTACTACTATTCCGTCCAGGAAGTATTCATATTTCAGGCAATCGGCAGCCAAGTCCACTTCTCCTTGATGAAGAAGTTTGCGGATCAGGGAAGAACTTACCGGAACGTTGGGTACGTTCTCTATTTCTATATTGCTGGTGTATGCTTTGGCGCGGATCACTTCTATGCCAATTTCTTTTCCGTAGCGTACATAATCCTCGAAGCCTTCGCTGCGGTTGTGCCCGAAACGATGGTCATAGCCGATAACCAGGTATTTTACCTGATAGCGTTCTTTTAACAGCTGTGTCATGAACTCCCGGGCGGTAAGCCGGGAAACTTCCGGGGTGAAATCAAGCATCAGGCAGTAGTCTACCCCGATGTCTGCAAGCAGACTTATTTTTTCTTCCGGGGTAGTCAGAAGTTCCGGACGGTAATCCACATTCATCACTTTGCGGGGATGAACGGGGAAAGTAACCAATGCAGAGCGTAGACCTTTGGCGGCGGCTATCTCTTTCACTTGCTGAATCAGATAGCGATGTCCTGCATGTACTCCATCAAAGAAACCGATGGTAGCTACACTGGGTTCCGGGTTAATAGCCGATGTGTCACGTATAATCTGCATATCTCTAAAATTATTTGCTGTTGAAAAGATGGCTCCAGTCTTCGCCTGCTTTTGCTGTATAAGTGATAATTCCTAAATTTTGCGCTGCCTTACAGTTCATCTCGGAATCATCGATGAAGAGTGTTTCTTTCGGCTCGATACCGGCATCCTCTATGATTGCCTTGAAGATTTCCGGTTCGGGCTTGGCCATTTTCATTTCAAAAGAGAGATATGTTTTCTCAAAATAGTCTTCCACCCTAAATGTGCGGTAGGGAAACAGGTGACTACATGTCCAGTCCCAGTGGATTTGGTTGGTATTGCTCAATAAATAGACGACATATTTCTCACGTAATTTTAATAATAAATCGAGTTTGTGTGTCGGTATGTCTACTAAAAAACTATTCCAGGCTGCATCTATTTGTGTGTCGCTCACTGCTTTGCCTATCATCTGACGAACTCCGTCACGGAATTCGGCGGGTGTAATCAATCCTTTTTCCTGTTGCATCAGGAGTCCGTTCGGATTATGGATATCCAGTAGGTCCTCCACGTTCCGGAGTCCTAATTTCTGAAAGTTCTCAATGCAACGTTGGCGGTCGAGATTGATAAGTACACCACCCAAATCAATAAGAAGGTTTTTTATTCCTTTACTTTTCATTTCTTTTTTTTTGTGAATAATACGTTGAACAAGGCGAATAAGTTCTCCAACCCATAACACCGTGGACGAAACGCCTATAATAAGAAGCCAGGTTTGCCAGTTGAGCGGCTCCGTACGGAATACAGCTCCACCGAACTGTACGATCAGGAATTGTCCGGCAAGAATAGCCAATACAATAAGTTCCATACCATACGATTTGGAAAGTCCCTTGAATGCCGAATCGGTAGTGCCGAATACACGGGCATTGAACAGATTCCAGAATTGCAGCATGACAAAGAAGGTGAAGAAAATGGTCAGGTTGTGTATATCCATACCTTCCGTGCTGTGGTCGAAATAATAAATCATTCCGAGCAGTACGATGAGGAAGATGGAGCCTACACCTAATATATTAGACTGCATTGCCTTACTGATAATAAAATCAGTGCTTCGACGGGGTTTCTCAAGCATCACGGTTTCGCTGGGCGGAATGGAAGCAAGGGCCAAAGCGGCAAAAGTGTCCATAATCAGGTTCACCCATAACATTTGTGTGACAGTCAGCGGAAGTTCCGTACCGATCACAGAACCTAACAAGACAATGAGCAGTGCTACGAAGTTGATCGTCAGCTGGAAAACAATGAAACGCTGGATATTCTTATACAGGGAGCGTCCCCACATGACGGCAGTTCCGATACTGTTGAAGGAGTCGTCGAGCAGGGTAATATCGCTGGCCTCTTTGGCTACAGAAGTACCTGTACCCATTGATAAACCTACTTGGGCATGATTCAAAGCCGGAGCGTCGTTGGTTCCGTCTCCGGTTACGGCTACGACTGCTCCTTTTTGCTGAAGCAGCTGTACCAGACGTTGCTTGTCAGTCGGGCGGGCGCGGGACATGATTTTTAAATCCATCACTCTATCCAATGCTTCTTCATCGCTCAATTCAGCAAATGCAACACCGGTGATTCGATTTCGTTCGGTATCTGTTTCGGGGTTCCAAAGACCTATCTGGTGTGCGATTTCCGTTGCAGTTCCCGGAGTATCACCGGTCACGATCTTGATGCCGATACCTGCGGACTGGCATTTAGCAACCGCAGCAGGTACGTCCGGACGAATCGGGTCGGAGATGGCAACTACTCCCAAGAAATTCAGGTCGTTGGCTGAAACCAGTTCCGTACAATCGTTTGGCTCATTTTCTCCGACAATCTTGAATGCAAACCCAAGTGTACGCATAGCCATATTCTGATAGCCCAACAGTTGTGCTTCTACTGTGGAACGATATTCTACGGCGTCCACTCGTCGTCCGTCCAAGACAACTTCTTTACACTTGCCCAAAACAATTTCCGGGGCTCCTTTTATATAGAGTATTTTTTTTCCGATCAGTGGCGACTCAACAAGGGTTGCCATGAATTTCCGTTCGGTAGAGAAAGTGAGTTGGTCGAGGATATGTGCTTTCTCGCGAAGTTCCAGATAATTTCTTCCCTGCTTGTTAAGCCAAAGCAATAAAGCTACTTCGGTGGGATTTCCTACTCCTTTCGGCTTCTCACCGGTCGTTGACTCTTCGAGGAAAGCGGTTGAGTTAGCGCTGATTCCTTCCGCAATGAGTGTGCTGATATCATCGTCGGACAAAACACTGCCATTTTTGATGCCGTAAAAATTAGGCTCGTGCACTTGCATCAGGTTTTGAGTCAGTGTACCGGTTTTATCCGTACAAATCACGGTGATGGCTCCCATTGTTTCGCAAGCGTGCATTTTCCGCACCAGGTTGTTGGTAGAAAGCATGCGGCGCATATTCAATGCCAGACTAAGCGTAACACTCATTGGCAATCCTTCAGGCACAGCTACTACAATCAGCGTAACTGCCATCATAAAATATTTCAGTGTCCGTTCGAAAACAGGAAGCCACTCATGCCATCCGTTCAGTGAACCGAAATCAAAGAATAACAATACGTCTTTGACAAAGAAAATAAGGAAAGCGAGACCGGCAACGGTAAAACCAATCTTTCCGATGAGGTTTGCGAGTTTGGTCAATTGTATGTTCAGCGGAGTAGGTTCGAGATTGTCTTCCGTGCTTTGTCGGGCTACTTTCCCGATTTCAGTAGCATCTCCCACATGCAGCACGCGCATGGTGCCATGACCGTCCACCACTGTCGTTCCACGCATCACCAGATTGGAAGCATAAGTTGCCTCTTCATCAAAGTCAGCTTCTACAGTTGTTTTATTAATAACGGGTTCGCCTGTCAGATTAGATTCGTTTACTTGCAAAGAGATGGCTTCCAGTAATTCTCCATCGGCAGGAATTTCTTCACCGGTTTCCAGAATTACAATATCACCTACCACTATGTCTTTGCGGGGAATTTCCTGTACACGTCCGTTTCGGATCACTTTTACCAATGTTTCTTCATTGACTGCATTCAGCAGATCAAACTTTTTGCTGGCATCATATTCGAAAAAGAAACCGATTCCGGTAGCCAGTAAGATAGCTGCTATAATTCCGATTGTTTCAGCGTATTCGTTTTCGATGATGGAAATGATTAACGAGAATACGGCTGCTACTAACAGTACGCGTACAACCGGGTCTTCAAATTTTTCCAGATAAAGTTTCCAGAGGGAAGGACGCTTGGGAGGTGTTAACAGGTTAATACCATTTTTCTCCCTGCTTTGTAGGACTTCGTCATCCGTAAGTCCTAAATGATAATAGTCATTTTTATTTGTACTCATGCAGATACATGCGTTTAGTTTGAACCGCAAAAATACAACATAAAATTGTGATAAAATGTTTAATTAAAACTTTTTATGAAGTCGAATTTGTTACCGTGGTTTACCACATGTGCGATAAGGAATTGTAAACCAGAATGTAGAGCCTTCACCTTCTACGGAATCCGCACCAATCTGACCGCCTAGTTTCGTGACAATGGTTTGAGAAATAGAGAGTCCCAGTCCGGCTCCTTTCTTATCTTTGTTCAGTTTTACAAAGCGCTCGAATACATCCGGTAGTTTTTCTGCCGGAATTCCGGCTCCGGTATCTTTTACATAAAAGTAAAGTTCGGTATCTCTTGCCTCATATCCGATGCGGATACTACCTTCATGGGTGAATTTAATGGCATTACCGGCAAAGTTGGAAAGCACCTGTGCCACCCGGTTACGATCCGTTTGAATTATGCACGAAGAACGAGACGGTTCTGCTATAATTTGTATCTTTTCTCCAGCGTCATTGACTCTCATCTGGAAAAGTTGTTGTAAATCTGAAAGCAACAGATTGACGTCGACCGTTGTCTGTACAAATTCCAAGGTTCCGGCTTCGATTTTGGACATATCCAGAATGTCGTTGACCAACTGCATCAGGAGATCAGCATTCATTTTTATGATTTCCTGGTATTGAGCCTTTTCCTCTTCGGTATTTGCACTGCCCAATATCTCTGCAAATCCGGTAATAGCGTTGAGAGGAGTACGGATTTCATGGCTCATATTGGCTAAAAAAGGCAGATTTTGAAATATCGGCTTTTTCAGTCTTTTTCTTTGGCTAGTCTCAATTCATTTTCGGCCTGTTTCCGTCGGGTGACGTCATGTACGGTGATAACCATATTCTCTTCTTCATTGAGGAGGAAGTAGGAACCGGATATTACTGCGTCACATTCCACAGTCGTATTATCAGATGTGACTACGGATAAAGTTGCTTCGAGATCCGTGAAGTTCCGTCTCTGTTCGAAGGCCTGACGTATGGCAGTACGTATCGGACAGGAACCGCAGAAACTATGTGTGCCGCAACCTCCTTCGGCAGCCAATGCGTTACGGCATTGCAGCAGGTCGCCCACTCTTTTTTCTTCTGTTCCTTTTCTGGTTCCGGTTTTTTGGTAATAGTTGGTCTTCAGTACTTTAAAATCGTTGTTTATGAGGAGAATAAAGGCATGTACATTCTTTAAAACGGCACCGGCGATATGGCTGGTACGTTCCAACTTTCTGGATTCACGGAACAATCGTTGTTGCATCCGCAAGCATTTCCTACGTTCCCATAAAAAACTGATTAGTAGGACTGCGCATAAAACTATTAAAGTTGACAATAGTGCTATAAGCATAGTTTAATATTGTTGTTTTAGCTTGATAATATGACTACAAAGATAGCTTTTTTCTTTAGTTTGGAAAATAGTGTTGAACAAATATCCAGCTATTTGTGTTATATTATTCAGAAAACCATTTAAAAATACGAACGTTATGAAAAAGTACATTTGCACGGTCTGTGAATATATTTACGACCCCGAACAAGGAGATCCGGAAAGCGGAATTGAACCAGGAACAGCATTTGAAGACATTCCAGATGATTGGACTTGTCCGTTATGCGGAGTCGGTAAAGAAGATTTTGAACCGTACGAAGGATAAAAACAAGAGAGAGAGAATTATTAAGAGGAGAATGGCCGGGTGTATAGATATATGCCCGGTCTTTTTGTTTTGGGAGGATGATTTAATTTAAAAAGGAGAATCAATTATACTATGATAGACTGATTCTCCTTTTTTATGATTCAATTAAGCGCTCTCAAGAAGCTTTTTTCTCTTTTACATCACTACTGGCTTCTACTACATTCACCACATAGTCACCTAGTTTTTCACATTCGGCGATAATATCCATGTAATAAACTCCCATCTGATAATCGTATTCTTTGTTGTTTACGTCCAGAATGTTCTGATTCTTCAGTTGGTTACGGTAGTTATTAATTTCATTTTTCGATGTTAAAGGACTTGTTGATATCGATGCTCTGATGTTCCGGCTTTTCTACTACCACAATCATTTGAGCAAGTGCATCGTTCGTCAGCTTCATCATGAAATGAATATGCTCATATTGTTTCTCGGTAAAATCTTGGTTGGTCTGACGTTTCCGGTTGATGGTACGTGCCAGGTTATAACAGCTGTCACCGATACTTTCAATTTCCGTTACTTCACGCAGCATGGCACGTATCTGTAATTTACTTTCAGAGCTTAACCGACCTTCAGATACTTGATTCAGGTAGTTGGCTATTTCAAGTTCCATGTTGTCGCTGATATTCTCATACTTCTCGATCCGGCTGAACAGCTTGTTGAAATCGTCATCCTTTTCTGTGTGTAGCAAATCCTGCACCATGCCGAACATCCGGTGTGTACGTTCTGCAAAAAGATGGATTTCTTTGCGTGCCTGAAGGATAGAGAGTTCTGCGGTAGAAAGCATACCACCGGTGATAAACCGCAAACGGGGCTCTTCGTCCTCTTCTTTGGGGTGGATAAGAGCACATACGGTACGTTCAATCAGTTTAACCGCCCATATCAGAATACATACATTACAGATATTGAAAATCGAGTGGAAAGCCGATAACTTGTAGGAGATGGCAACTTCCGGATTGTTACTTTGGAAAAAGGTATCTACTACCCAGTTTACCAGTTCCATGAAAGGATGGAAGACAATCAAGACCCAGATAACGCCGAACACGTTAAAAACAAAATGAGCCAATGCTGCCCGCTTAGCCTGTGTATTGGCTGTAAGTGCGGCAAGATTGGCCGTGATAGTGGTTCCGATGTTTTCTCCCAAAACAAGTGCTGCTCCCAGTTCCAGACTGATCCAGCCGTTGGCGCACATAATCAATGTAATTGCCATGGTGGCGGCGGAGGCCTGTACAATCATCGTCAATATAGTACCGATGAGTAAGAACAGAATGATGGAGAAGAATCCCATGTCCGTGTAGTTCTGTACGAAGGCAAGCATTTCCGGGTTGGCGTTCAGGTCGGGCGCGTTTGCTTTCAGATAAGAAAGCCCCATGAAAAGGAAAGAAAAACCGAAAATGAATTCACCGATGGACTTGCGGTTGCTTTTGCCGGAGAAGATGAGCGGGAGGGCGATGGCTAGGAGCGGAAGAGCGAAGGCAGCCATATCAACCTTAAATCCGAAAATTGAAATGATCCAGGCAGTCACGGTAGTACCGATATTAGCACCCATAATGACACTGATAGATTCGGCGAGTGTGAGCAATCCGGCATTTACGAAACTTACGACCATTACCGTCGTTGCTGAAGAAGACTGGATAAGAGCTGTTATCAACACTCCTGTTAAAACTCCCGTTACCCGATTGGTAGTCATTGCCGTTAGAATACTTCGCAATCTGTCACCCGCGACCTTTTGTAAGCCCTCGCTCATAATCTTCATTCCGTAAAGGAAGAGTCCTAATGAGCCTATGAGCTTTAAAAAATCATAAAAAGAATATTCCATCTATAATATTTTTAATGGTTATTTGTTCTCTATCTGATTATAAGTATATTAGTCCCAAATTATTCACCTTTTAACGAACTCGATGAAACAGATGTTACAAATATGTTGCAAAAATAACAATATTTCCAAAGAATTCCCTATCGGAAGCTCACTTTTGGATATTTATTACGGTTTTAATCTTAATTTTCCTTATCAAGTAGTAAGTGCCAAGGTCAATAATCGCTCCGAAGGACTTAACTTCAGAGTTTATAATAATAAGGATGTAGAGTTTTTGGATGTGAGAGATCAGTCCGGTATGCGTACGTATGTCCGTTCGCTTTGTTTTGTCTTGTTTAAGGCTGTCACGGAACTGTTTCCCGACGGAAAATTGTTTGTAGAACATCCTGTTTCAAAAGGCTATTTCTGCAATTTGCGGATTGGCCGTCCCATCGAACTGGAAGATGTGACACGCATCAAGCAACGGATGCAGGAGATTATCGCGGAGAATATTTCCTATCATCGCATCGAATGTCATACGGCTGAAGCTGTGCGTGTTTTCAGCGAACGGGGAATGAATGATAAAGTGAGATTGCTGGAAACTTCCGGCTCGCTCTATACCTATTATTATACATTGGGTGATACCATTGATTATTATTATGGGAATCTGCTACCCAGTACCGGATATCTTAAATTATTCGATATTGTGAAATATTACGATGGATTGCTTCTCCGGATTCCGAGCCGGGAAAACCCGAATGTGCTTGAAGATGTGGTGAAGCAGGAAAAAATGCTGGATGTCTTTAAAGAATATCTGAACTGGAGTTATATCATGGGGCTTAACAATGCCGGAGATTTTAACCTGGCCTGTGAAGAGGGGCATGCAACCGATCTGATAAATGTTGCAGAAGCACTGCAGGAGAAGAAAATAGCCCAGATAGCCGATACCATATTCCATCGTGGTGAAAACGGTAACCGGGTAAAACTGGTATTGATTGCCGGACCATCCTCTTCGGGAAAGACAACTTTCAGCAAACGGCTTTCTATCCAGCTAATGACCAATGGACTGAAACCATTCCCGATCTCTTTGGATAATTACTTTGTGGATCGTGAAGAGACTCCTCTGGATGAAAACGGAAATTATGATTATGAATCACTGTATGCACTTGATTTGGAACTGTTCAACCAACAGTTGCAGGCACTCTTGCGCGGTGAAGAGGTCGAACTGCCTCGTTTTAATTTCTCTCTTGGCAAGAAGGAGTATAAAGGCGATAAACTGAAAATAGAAGATAATACGATTCTGATTCTGGAAGGTATTCATGCCCTGAATCCGGAACTGACACCGCATATACCGGCTGAACGGAAATTCAAGATTTATGTTTCAGCATTGACTACCATCTCTTTGGATGACCATAACTGGATTCCAACAACTGATAACCGTCTGTTGCGTCGTATTATCCGTGACTTCAATTATCGGGGATATTCGGCACGTGAAACGATATCACGCTGGCCGAGTGTACGTGCTGGTGAAGATAAATGGATTTTTCCCTATCAGGAGAATGCTGACGTAATGTTTAATTCAGCGTTGCTTTTTGAGTTTGCAGTACTCCGTTTGCATGCCGAACCTATTCTGATGGGAGTTCCCCGCAACTGTCCTGAATATTGCGAAGCATACCGATTACTTAAGTTTATCAAATATTTTGTTCCTGTACAGGATAAGGAGATTCCGCCTACGTCCTTACTGCGCGAATTTTTGGGAGGTAGTAGCTTTAAATATTAAGTAGAAAAATTAGGATATATTCGTTATTTGTACTTTCTTTGCAGAAAATATGAATTACCTTTTGTTGTAGTAAGGCAAGAGAACACAAAATAAACAATATTTGAATAGGATTCTTTAGGGGAGAATACTGTATAATGACTGTTATACTAAACTATAATATTGAACCTTTGGTTACTTTTGCTGTTATAAAGGGACTACATGCAACAAAAAAAATGTGAATATGATTTTTTATAATAGTCTTTTAGCAAAGTGGTTCTTGGGAAAAGGAAAGAAACACTATTTTATGTTAGGCTGGTTTTTCTTTACCCGGTATAAATATCTGGAAGTTTGGGAAGATATGGAGTTACGGATACATGCAAAGCAATATTGGGAATGCTTTTCTCTGACTCTGATACCAGCGTTGATTTTGTCATTACTGTTTTCATGGTGGTGTATGATACTACCATTCATAACTTATGACCTCCTTTATTGGTTTGAAAAGATCATCTACCACCATTCAATATTTAATTGGGAGGCGATAAAGCATAGCGGCGATACGCTTTATCTCCGAAAGAGAAAAGCGTATGCCTGGAAGAAAGGTTACGGGAAAAAGAGTTGCCCGTATCCAGATGGAATGATTGATTCTTTATTTCAAATGCTTCTTTATCCAAAGCAGATGTCCATACTCCGTATCGTTAGAGGTCCAATGCTCATTAATAGGAGTAATCAGGGCTTCTTTCGGACAGTTTAGTACATTGTATACTATATAACTGGTGGTTGGAGGACAGGTGTCATCATTGAATCCCCATGTTATATAGGTGTCTGCTTTTATCAATTTAGCAAAGTTCACTACATCATAATAGGCCATTGTCTTTATTTTTCGGGGGTATCCATATCTACCGAATTTCTAAAGAAATGAGGATAGCCGCCGGCACGTCCGGCTTTATAGCCTGCCATATCGCTTAATGCAGGATGATTGGCGACACAAGCTGTCACCCGTTCATCCAGTCCGGCAGCGATTAATGCCAGGGCGCCTCCCTGACTACCTCCTTGTGCAATTACATTTTTGCCATCCCATTCCGGCAGGGAAGTTAGAAAGTCGATACCGCGTACACAGGCCAGATATACCCGTTTCATATAATAATTATCACGACTGTCGAGCCCATTGGTCAGATAGCCGTTTTCTCTGCCATTGAAAGCGTTGCTGATTTCTTTAAATTCTTCATCAGTCATTTCCGGATTCAGGCCGTGTATCTCGAATTCAAAACGGATGCATCCTTGCTCCGCATAATATTTATGACGTAGAGGTTCTTTGATAGTTTTGATGCCTGCTCCCGGAGGGCACAGGACAACCGGAAACTTTCCTTCTTTTTTCGGATAGAATAAATATCCGTAGACGCATTGCCCACGTTTGTTCAGTTGCAATTTTACGAGATAACAGTCTATTTTATCAGTGGAATATTTTTCGACATGTTCTTTGGTATACGTTAGGGGAAATTCCTTTTGTTCCGCTTTAGCCTTTTCCCAAAATTCCTTGAAATCGGAAGGCATGGTTGTATACGGACGAAGTTTTTCCGGTGAAAATCCTACTTTGATATGATGTGAATAGGTCTTTCCATCTACGGTTGCTTTCAGGCGGCAGTCGCGGAATCCCGGCTCTTTCATTGTGCCCACAGGAATCACAGCCCTGCCATTCTTTAAAGTTACACTTCCTTTTGTGTCGGCAACAGGCATCATATCACCACCTATTTCATAAGTGACGGTTACGTTATCCTTGGGGATACCGTATTTATAGAATTGTACTTCCACAGTTGCTTTTTCTCCCGTTTTATAAAGCCAGTCGGCATGATTGGGTACGGTGACCCAAAGCACATCGCTTTTATAAGGATAGTTTTCAGCTACGGCGGATAGCAAGGTAAGTGACAATAGCCATACAGATAAAAGTAGTCTCTTCATGGTGTTATTCATTGTTTTTATATCATTAAAAAGTGAGTTGTTTTAATTCTGTTGCAATATTACGCAAGATTTGGGAAAAGGAGGGTAGAAAAAATGTGCTTTTAGATGGACTATTTGGTACTTTGACAAAAATAGCGGAAGTATTTCACCCGGATGAAAAGCTTCCGCTATTGATTTTGAATAGAAGAAAGGTTCTTCTTTTATTTTGATGAGGCTTTATTTTTATGGAGCTTTTTATCTTAACGCTTCCACCTCTTCCGGTGTCAAAGGAATCTTTTTACCTAATCGGCGGGCGCCGGTTTCTGTAATCAGATAATCTTCCTCATTGCGGATACCACCGAAGTCCTTATAAGTTTCCACTACATCATAATTGATGAAATCGGTAAATTTCTTTTCTCCTTTCCACATGTCGATCAGTTCCGGAATAAAATAAATACCCGGTTCTACCGTGTGTACAAATCCCGGTTCCAACGGAATGGCGAGACGTTGCGATTTGCGACCGAACTGTGTGCTCTTCGGCTGGCCGTTATATCCTACCCATATCTCTCCCAGATTTTCCATGTCGTGTACATCCAATCCCATCATGTGACCTAATCCGTGAGGATAAAATAATGCATGAGCACCTTCGCGGACCGCATCTTCCGTATTTCCTTTCATCAATCCGAGTGCCTTCATACCGTCTACCATGACACGGGCAGACAGTTCGTATACCTCCATATAAGGAATACCCGGACGGAGGGCTTTTACAGATTCTAGATGCATCGCATTCTGAATCTCGTATACTTCGCGCTGGCGGGCTGTAAACTTTTTGTCGGCAGGAATAGTAGACGACATATCGCCTGCATAACCTGATTCTACTTCTGCGCCTGCATCGATTAGGAATAAATCACCCGGTTTTACTTTATTTCCATGATAGTGGTTGTGTAAAGTCTGTCCGTTGATAGTGGCAATGGTGGCAAAAGAAAGCTGGCAGTTGTTAGATTCGGCTACACGGTTCATTTCCGCTACCACTTCATACTCATACATGCCCGGACGGAGCACTTTCATGGCGGTGATGTGCATATCGGCAGTTACATCGCAAGCCTTCTCTATTTCTAAAATTTCTTCGGCAGATTTGTAATTACGTTGGGTGATAACGGCACGGATGAATGGAACAGAACCTTCCTGACGTGTAGGGGGAATACCCAACCAATCCATCAGTTTCAATTTATGCTCGGGACGGTAAGGCGGCAAATAATGAACCGCTTTCCCTTTCTGGACGCACTTGTGGAGATAGCTTGTAATTTCTGCGGACGGCATCAGATTTTTTACGCCCACACGTTCGCATTTTTCGTGTAATGTAGGTTGCGATCCCATCCATACGATTGCGTCGATAGACAGTTCATCTCCAAAAATGATTTCTTTGTCTTCATCAATATCGATAATAGCCGAAAGGCCGGCGCATGAAAGTCCGAAATAATAAAGGAAAGTAGAATCCTGACGATAACGGAAGGTGTTATCCTCGTAGTTCAGTCCGCACTCGTCATTTCCGAGAAATAACAATACCCCGGAGCCTAAATTCTTTTTAGCAGGGCTCTTCGCTGCATATACGTTTCTTTGGCAAACATATTGTCCTAATTTTTAAGTTCGTGCAACAAAGATAATGAATTTTGTGTTATAGGATTAAAAATTATCTCCCTAATCTGTGTAATCTCTCGTTAAAAAGTTACTTTTGTAGCGAGAAATAGTAGAAAGCAAAAACGAATATGGCACAAGGTTCCCGTCAAATACAATCTCAGGCGCAACAGCAGGTACAAACGCTCTCGCCCCAGCAGATTCTGGTCGTGAAACTGTTGGAGCTTCCCGCAGTAGAGCTGGAAGACCGTATCCATGCTGAACTGCTTGAAAATCCGGCACTTGAAGAAGGTAAAGAAGAAAACGCTGCGGATGAGTATGCTGATTCCGACACTACGGAAGATGGCATGGATAGTGATGCCAACGATTATGATTCTTTGAGTGATTATCTGACTGAAGACGATATTCCCGATTATAAATTACAAGAAAACAACCGTTCGAAAGATGAACAGGCGGAGGATATTCCGTTCTCCGATTCCACTTCTTTTTATGAAATCCTGAAAGAACAGCTGCGTGAACGCAACCTGACTGAACATCAGTGTGACCTGGTGGAATATCTGATCGGTTCATTGGACGATGACGGACTGCTCCGTAAGTCATTGGAGGGCATCTGTGATGAACTGGCGATTTATGCCGGCATCGAATCGACAGAAGAAGAATTGGAGGAAGCACTCTGTATCTTGCAGGACTTTGATCCCGCTGGTATCGGTGCCCGTAGCCTTCAAGAATGTCTGTTGATACAGATTTGCCGGAAGAAGGATGAAGAGAAGAAGCCCAACCCGATACTGGAGCTGGAAGAACGTATCATCAGAGAGTGTTATGAAGAATTCACCCGTAAACACTGGGAGAAGATTATAAAGAAACTGGACATTGATGAAGAGACTTTCCAGGAAGCTCTTAATGAGATAACCAAGCTGAATCCCCGTCCGGGTGCTTCTTTGGGAGAAGCGATCGGCAGGAATCTCCAACAGATAGTTCCCGACTTTATCGTGGAAACGTATGATGACGGAACCATCAATATAAGCCTCAATAACCGTAATGTCCCCGAACTCCGTATGAGTCGCGACTTCACGGAAATGGTGGAAGAGCATACCAAAAACAGGGCTAATCAATCAAAAGAATCCAAAGAAGCGATGATGTTCCTGAAGCAGAAAATGGATGCGGCACAAGGATTTATCGATGCTGTGCGGCAGCGTCAGAATACTCTGATGACTACCATGCAGGCTATCATTGACTTACAACGTCCTTTCTTCTTGGAAGGAGACGAATCACTGTTGAAACCGATGATTTTGAAAGATGTGGCTGAACGTACCGGACTGGACATTTCAACGATCTCCCGCGTGAGTAACAGTAAATATGTGCAGACAAATTACGGCATTTATCCGCTCAAATTCTTTTTCAGTGATGGGTATACCACGGAGGACGGTGAAGAAATGTCTGTCCGTGAGATACGCAAGATTCTGAAAGAGTGTATTGATGGGGAGGACAAGAAGAAACCGCTGACAGATGATGAATTGGCGGACATCTTGAAAGAGAAAGGTTATCCCATTGCTCGTAGAACGGTAGCCAAATACCGTCAGCAGTTGAATATTCCGGTTGCGCGACTTCGAAAATGAGAACGAATATAAAGTATTAAGTATAAAGTATTAAGTATTAGTGCTGATGGACAGAGAGAGAGAACATATCATAGCGGATAAGACAATGTTGCAGGTGGCGAGAGCTACTTCGATGGTCTTTACTCCATTTTCTATTCCGTTTTTATCGTTTCTGGTGTTATTCCTGTTTTCTTATCTTCGTATCATGCCGATACAATATAAGTTGATCGTGTTGGGAATTGTTTACTGCTTTACCATACTGACACCTACCATTACCATTTTCCTGTTTCGTAAAATCAATGGCTTTGCCCGTCAGGAGTTGAGTGAGCGCAAGAAACGTTATGTACCGATTCTGCTGACTATCATCTCGTATGTGTTCTGCCTGTTGATGATGCGCCGGCTGAATATACCTTGGTATATGACAGGTATCATCCTCGTTTCTTTGGTAGTATCTATTATCTGCATTGCAGTGAATTTGAAATGGAAATTGAGTGAACACATGGCAGGAATAGGCGGAGTGATTGGTGGACTGGTTTCTTTCAGTGCTTTGTTCGGTTACAATCCGGTCGGGTGGTTATGCCTGTTTATATTGATTGCCGGTATATTAGGTTCTGCACGAATTGTATTGGGACATCACACGTTGGGTGAGGTGCTTTCCGGTTTTGCGGTTGGCTTGATATGTGCCCTTTTGGTACTTCATCCGGTGAGCAACATCTTATTTCGAGTATTTTTATTTTAAAACAGTATAAATCCTAAAAACTAATTATTATGAACTTTCCACAGAATTTGAAGTACACGAACGAACACGAATGGATTCGCGTTGAAGGAGACATTGCATACGTAGGTATCACTGATTATGCTCAAGAACAATTGGGTGATATTGTGTTCGTAGATATACCGACTGTTGGTGAAACGTTGGAAGCCGGTGAGACATTCGGAACCATCGAAGTAGTGAAAACAATTTCCGATCTTTTCCTGCCTGTAGCAGGTGAGGTGCTCGAACAAAACGAGGCATTGGAAGAAAATCCGGAACTGGTTAATAAAGATCCGTATGGCGAAGGTTGGTTGATTAAAGTGAAACCGACAGATATAAAAGCTGTGGAAGACCTGCTGGATGCCGAAGCATACAAAGCAGTGGTGAATGGATAAGGTTTTCTCCATTACATCAATCGAATAATGTAAAAGATACTATAATCCGAAGCCAGCCTTACCCTCTCTTTTGGGGAGAGGGTTGAGAAGTGGCTCTTTAATTTTTATCCTATGACTCCAATTGTAAGTATTATCATGGGTAGCACGTCCGACCTTCCTGTTATGGAGAAGGCTGCGCAATTGCTGAATGATATGCATGTACCGTTCGAAATGAACGCGCTTTCTGCTCACCGCACGCCTGAAGCTGTGGAAGAGTTTGCAAAGAATGCCCGCAACCGTGGCATTAAAGTTATTATCGCCGCTGCCGGAATGGCTGCCGCCTTCCCGGTGTAATTGCAGCCAACACTACACTGCCGGTGATCGGAGTACCCGTAAAAGGTTCCGTGCTCGATGGTGTAGACGCACTTTATTCTATCATCCAGATGCCTCCGGGCATTCCTGTGGCAACGGTTGCTATAAACGGAGCGATGAATGCCGCTATCCTTGCCATTCAGATGTTGGCATTGAGTGACGAGAAATTGGCAGAAGCTTTTGCTGCTTACAAAGAAGGACTGAAAAAGAAAATCGTAAAAGCAAACGAAGAACTGAAAGAAGTTAAGTTTGAATATAAAACAAACTAATGTGATTTACGATTTGACAATTTACGATTGACGATTGAAATATCTTCGTAAATCGTATGTTGTCTTTGTACATGGTATCTTGTCTTTCACATTGTGCATAAAGTATTTTTAATCGTAAATCGTAAAATCATAAATCAAAATGGTTGATCTATTCAATTATTTTCGAAGAGAAACCACAGAAGTAAATATTGGGGCTGTGCCGTTGGGCGGCCCCAATTCTATTCGTGTCCAGTCGATGACCAATACGTCTACGCAGGACACGCAGGCTTGTGTGGAACAGGCGAAACGTATTGTTGATGCAGGTGGCGAGTATGTCCGCCTCACAACGCAGGGTATCAAGGAAGCGGAGAATCTGATGAATATCAATATCGGACTACGCAGTCAGGGATATATGGTTCCATTGGTTGCCGATGTGCATTTCAATCCGAAAGTGGCGGATGTAGCTGCTCAATATGCGGAAAAGGTGCGCATCAATCCGGGAAACTATGTAGATGCTGCACGTACTTTTAAGAAACTGGAATATACAGACGAGGAGTATGCGCAGGAAATACAGAAAATCCATGACCGGTTTGTCCCGTTCCTGAATATCTGTAAGGAGAATCATACAGCGATCCGGATCGGTGTGAATCATGGCTCTTTGTCCGATCGCATCATGTCACGCTATGGTGATACTCCCGAAGGAATGGTGGAATCCTGTATGGAATTCCTTCGTATCTGTGTAGCGGAGAACTTCACAGATGTGGTGATTTCCATCAAAGCCTCCAATACCGTGGTAATGGTGAAGACCGTTCGTTTGTTGGTAGACGTCATGGAAAAAGAGGGGATGACTTTCCCGCTACACCTCGGAGTGACAGAAGCCGGAGACGGAGAGGACGGGCGTATCAAGTCTGCTCTCGGCATCGGCGCATTGTTGAGCGACGGGTTGGGCGATACCATCCGCGTATCTTTGAGTGAAGCACCCGAAGCTGAAATTCCGGTAGCCCGTAAATTGGTGGATTATGTTCTGTTGAGGCAGGATCATCCCTATATTCCGGGATTGGAGGCGCCTGAATTCAACTATCTGTCTCCTGAACGCCGTAAGACAAAAGCGGTCCGTAATATCGGAGGCGAACATGTGCCCGTAGTCATTGCCGACCGCATGGACGGAAAGACGGAAGTAAATCCGCAATTCACTCCGGACTATATTTATGCCGGAAGAGCCTTGCCCGAACAACGGGAAGAAGGCGTGGAATATATTCTTGATGCGGACGTATGGCAAGGAGAGGCCGGAACCTGGCCTGCTTTCAATCATGCGCAACTACCGTTGATGGGTGAATGTGATGCAGCGCTTAAATTCCTGTTTATACCCTATATGGCCCAAACAGATGAAGTGATAGCCTGTCTGAAGTACCATCCGGAAGTGGTAATCATCTCTCAAAGCAACCATCCGAACCGTTTGGGTGAGCACCGTGCATTGGTGCATCAGCTAATGACGGAAGGTTTGCAGAATCCAGTTGTCTTCTTCCAGCATTATGCGGAAGATGATGCGGAGAATTTGCAGATAAAATCTGCAGCCGATATGGGAGCCTTGATCTTTGACGGTCTTTGCGATGGTATCTTCCTGTTCAATCAGGGCAGTTTGAGCCATGCCGTTGTCGACGCTACTGCTTTCGGAATCTTGCAGGCCGGACGTACCCGTACCTCTAAGACAGAATACATATCCTGTCCCGGTTGCGGCCGTACGCTTTACGACTTGGAGAAAACAATCGCCCGTATCAAGGCAGCCACTTCACATTTGAAAGGCTTGAAGATTGGCATTATGGGCTGTATCGTGAATGGTCCCGGTGAGATGGCGGATGCTGACTACGGTTATGTAGGAGCAGGACGGGGCAAAATCAGTCTTTATAAAGGCAAGGTGTGTGTAGAAAAGAATATTCCTGAAGAAGAGGCGGTAGAACGACTCCTGGAGTTTATCCGGACAGATCGGGAAGAAAACCAACAATGATAATTGGGCACGGAATACAGGTGATGGGGACTGATCTCATAGAAAACCTGTCATCCGTGCCTAACTATGTACTACATATCTTCCAATGACAAACACATTGTTTCAATAGTATAACGAGGCAATAGCTTTTTCTTCAAATGTTCAACTTTCTGTTCCAGCAACTCTGGCTTAAAGTTTTTACGTTGGCGTTTTACTTCAGCAACTACTGCTTTGTTTTTTTCAAGACCGAGTGCAACAATATCTATTTCGTTTTGGTTCCCTTTGTTTTCCCACCATGACCCGATGGCACGGAATTGATAACTTTCTGCGAATTTCTGTTTGAAGTAAAGTTCTAATATCTTTCCGCTGTAGGTTGGATAATCAGCTTCTATGATATTACGCAGCCCTACAAAGTTTTTAATTCTATCAATGAACGGTTACGATCGAAGTAATTGAACCAAAACCTAATAAAATTATCACATATTTCATATCGGACAGTTGTTGAGCTCTCTTTAGCTAAAATGGGGCGTTGGCGTATGATAATATTATAATCGTCTATCAGACGTTTCAGATAGCCACCTGCGCTTTTTTCTCCTAGTGCTGCCTCAATTTCTGCTTGTGTATTTCTGCCTCCGGCAATTGCACTTAAAATAGAAAAGTAGGTTCCGTAATTTTTTCCAAATTCTTCTATCAACAAATTTTTTCCTTCTTCGGTAAAGGGAGAATTATCGCGAGCCATAAAATGGATCATGCTTTCCACGTGAAGCGTATGGTTGTCGCAAAAAAGTTCCACGTATTTAGGCACCCCGCCAGTAAAAGTATAAAGTGCTAAAAGATCATCATTCGAATGTGTCGGGGCATATTCATGCATGATTTCTTTTAGAACAGAGAGACTAAAGGCTGACAGCTTGATTATGTTATCAGCTCTTCCGAAGAGTGGCTCTTTGTTGTCTTGGAAAATTTTTTGCATAAGGGAATAGATGGAACCACTGACAATCAAATTCATGTGAGAGGACTTCCGATATTGGTCCCAAATATTTTGCATATCGCTGAATATGGATTCATTAATAGTATAGAATTCCTGAAATTCATCAATAACCAGGTTGAAAGTCCGTTGTGTCGAAAGCTGCATTAGGTATTGGAATAAGTTTCGGAAACTTCGGATTTCTGTCGGAACAAAGATTTGCAGGGCTTGTGCGATAAGTGGGATGAATTCTTCGCACAAGGTTGCTTCATTTTTGCGCCCTATAAATAAGTAGACAGTGGGAGTCTGTTCAACGGCTTTCATAATGAGGCTTGTCTTCCCAATTCTACGGCGACCGGTAACGACTGTCATTCTTGAACTTTCCTCAAATGCCAATTGCTGAATTCGTTTTAGCTCTTTTAGTTCTTCTTCTCTATTATAAAACCTCATAGTCAGTGAATTATATTAGTAACTGTGGTTACTGTAACCACGGTTACAAAGATATTTATTCTTAGGGGAACGGCAAACTTTTTCT
>ENA-OQJB01000333-OQJB01000333.1-human-gut-metagenome-genome-assembly--contig:-NODE-333-length-25751-cov-4.072666_pt1 | contig 25751 bp, 29 predicted proteins | sample MGYA00242599_ERZ504765 | MGnify/ENA primary metagenome ERZ504765 (study PRJEB26092, sample SAMD00036354) | human gut metagenome | host: Homo sapiens | study: EMG produced TPA metagenomics assembly of...
GACATTAAAAAATGTCTCTGTTTTTTATTATTTTACTTGTACTAATCGACTTGTACTAATAGTGTACTAATAATGTACTAATGTACCACTTATCTATACACTCTTACACGTCCTTATACTCTTCAAAACCCGCGATTTTCCGCCGTTTCTTAGAATTTTCCTTCTTTTGCTGATTCCTCAATAGCTACTGCAACAGCAACAGTCATTCCAACCATCGGATTGTTACCAGCGCCGATCAGTCCCATCATCTCTACGTGAGCCGGTACAGAAGAAGATCCTGCAAACTGAGCATCAGAGTGCATACGTCCTAATGTATCTGTCATACCGTAAGAAGCCGGTCCTGCTGCCATGTTATCTGGGTGAAGTGTACGTCCTGTACCACCACCTGAAGCAACTGAGAAGTATTTCTTTCCTGCTTCGATGCATTCTTTTTTGTATGTTCCTGCAACTGGATGCTGGAAACGTGTCGGGTTTGTAGAGTTACCTGTGATAGATACGTCTACTCCCTCTTTCCACATGATTGCAACACCTTCACGAACATCATTTGCTCCGTAGCAGTTTACTTTAGAACGAAGTCCGTCAGAATATGCTGTACGGGAAACCTCTTTTAATTCTCCTGTGTAGTAGTCATACTCTGTCTGAACATATGTAAATCCGTTGATTCTGGAAATGATCTTTGCTGCATCTTTTCCAAGACCATTTAAGATAACACGAAGTGGTTTTTTACGAACCTTGTTCGCTTTTTCAGCAATACCGATTGCACCTTCTGCGGCTGCGAAAGACTCATGTCCTGCGAGGAATGCGAAACAGTCTGTCTCTTCTTCCAGAAGCATTTTTCCTAAGTTACCATGTCCAAGACCTACTTTTCTCTGGTCTGCAACAGATCCAGGGATACAGAATGCCTGAAGACCTTCTCCGATTGCAGCAGCAGCGTCAGCAGCTTTTCTGCAGTCTTTTTTGATTGCGATAGCAGCACCTACAATGTAAGCCCAGCATGCATTTTCAAAACAGATCGGCTGGATTCCTTTTACCTGATTGTAAACATCCAGTCCAGCATCTTTTGTGATTTTTTCAGCTTCTTCGATAGAAGCAATTCCGTAGCTGTTTAATACAGCATTGATTTTATCAATTCGTCTTTCATATGATTCAAATAAAGCCATTTTAAGTCCTCCTATCGCCTATTCCTGTCTTGGGTCGATGATCTTAACTGCATCATCCACGCGTCCATACTGTCCCTGTGCTTTTTCCCATGCTTCGTTTGGTGTATCACCTTTTTTAATGAAGTCTGTGAATTTACCAAGGCTTACGAATTTGGTATCCGATAATTTCATTATTCTCATCCAGAGCGATACCTGTTACATAACCTTCAGCCATTTCCAGGTAACGAGGTCCTTTTTGCAAGAGTTCCGTACATTGTACCAACCTGAGAACGAAGTCCTTTTCCAAGATCCTCCAGTCCTGCACCAATCGGAAGTCCATCTTCAGAGAATGCACTCTGTGTACGTCCGTATACGATCTGCAGGAATAATTCTCTCATAGCTGTGTTGATTGCATCACAGACAAGGTCTGTGTTCAGAGCTTCGAGAATTGTTTTTCCCGGAAGAATTTCAGATGCCATAGCTGCAGAATGAGTCATTCCTGAACATCCGATTGTCTCAACCAGTGCTTCCTGGATGATACCTTCTTTTACGTTCAGTGTCAGCTTACATGTTCCCTGCTGTGGAGCACACCAGCCTACACCGTGTGTCAGTCCTGAGATATCTTTAACTTCTTTTGCCTGCACCCATTTTGCTTCTTCTGGGATTGGAGCTGGTCCGTGATTTGCTCCCTGAGCTACCGGACACATCATTTCTACTTCGTGTGAATAAATCATGTTAAAACTCCTTTCAACATATGTAATTGTGTATTATTTGAGGTTTCCCTCTGCGGCTTTGATAAATTCTTAACGCCGTATTCGTTTACATTCTCTCACAAATTCCGACATTCGTCAATTATCACTTTCTATTTTTCCAGATTTTCCAGTGCTTCCACAAGCATTTCCAATGCAGTTTCCACTGTATGCTGCCTGTTTTCCATACGGTTTCCATCAAAAACACATCTTTTCGCAGTTGTCTTTCCGTTCACAGAACAGCCGATATAAACCAGACCTACCGGCTTTTCCTCTGTTCCTCCTCCCGGTCCCGCAATTCCCGTAGCGCTTAGAGCAGCCTCTGCTTTTGCCGCCTTTGCTGCTCCATTCGCCATTTCTTTTGCTGTCTGGGAACTGACTGCTCCATAACGCTCTAATGTCTCCGGGGAAACGTTTACAAGACGTATCTTTGCTTCATTGGAATATGTGATATACCCTTCATTCAATACGTCAGATGCCCCTGGAACATTCACCAGCGTTGCTGCGATCAGGCCGCCTGTGCAGGATTCCGCTGTAGTGACTGTCATTTTGTGTTCAGCAAGCAATTCCACCACACGCTCTTCCAATGTCGTCTGCGCTTCATTTTCCTTCATTTTTAAAAGCCAGTCTGTATACATCTTACATGCCTCCGTTGGTCAGTACCTGAATATTTTTTGCCACATAATCAATCAGTGAAATGATCGTAAGTGCCAGTGAAATCCAGATCAGTGCCTGCCCGATCACATCAAAAGCACCACCCAGATCCATGATCAGTACAATGACCATCGCCATCTGAAAGACTGTCTTGAATTTACCCCAGTAGCTTGCCGCGATCACAATTCCATTGTCAGACGCCACCAGACGGAATCCACTGATAATAAACTCTCTGGCAATGATTACGATCACGATCCATGCCGCCAGACTTCCTTTTTCGATCAGACAGATCATTGCTGAACATACCAGCAGTTTATCCGCAAGCGGATCCATAAACTTTCCAAAATTTGTGACCAGATTATATTTTCTGGCAATTTTTCCATCCAGCAGATCGGTCAGACTGGCCACCACAAAAATCGCCAGTGCGATCCATTTGTTCGCCACTCCACCAAGATCTGTCAGCATAAACAGCACAAAAAACGGTACCATCAGCACTCGCAGAACCGTCAGTTTATTCGGTAAATTCATCAGATAAGACCTCCTATCAAATCATAATCCACTGCTCCCGATACTTTTACCTTTGCAAAATCACCGGACATCAGTTCTTCCTCTGTGTTAACAAAAATCAAACCGTCCACATTCGGCGCATCTCTGTATGTTCTTCCCACATATGCATTTTCATCTGCTACTTTTCCTTCGATCATCACAAGCACTTCTTTTCCGACCATATTTTCCGCAGTATCAAACGCAATTTCCTGCTGCAGTTCCATCAGTTCAGCCTGGCGTTCTTCCTTGACTTCTTCCTCGATCTGCCCTTCCATCCTCGCAGCTGCAGTATCCTCCTCCGGAGAATAAGTAAACACACCGAGTCTGTCAAATTCCATCTCATCCACAAACTCCATCAGTTCCTCATGCTGCTCTTTCGTTTCTCCCGGGAATCCCGTGATCAATGTGGTGCGAAGCGCGATATCCGGAATTTCTCTCCTGAGCTTACTGATGATATCTATCAGTTCCTGTTTTGTCGTTCTTCTTCCCATACGTTTGAGAATCTCATCATTGGCATGCTGGATTGGAAGATCCAGATAATGACAGATTTTTGGTTCTTCCTTAATCGTCTGAATCAGTTCATCATAAATTTCTTCCGGATAACAATATAAAATTCGAATCCAGCGGATTCCTGAAATTTTACACAGCTCTCTCAAGAGTTTGTGCAAAGATTTTTCACCATAAAGATCTTTTCCGTACAAGGTTGTCTCCTGTGCAACCAGAATCAGTTCCTTTACCCCTTGTTCTGCCAGATATTCTGCTTCTGACAGGAGCTGCTCCATCGGCACACTCCGGAAATTTCCACGGATCTTTGGAATAATACAATACGTACAATGCTTGTCGCACCCTTCTGCGATTTTCAGATACGCAAAATGACCGCCCGTAGTCACCAGACGTTTTGTCTCCACTTCCGGAAGGAGATCTGTATCGGCCAATGTCAGTGTATGGTGCCCCTTTAGTGCCTCGTCAATCGCATCTAAAATCTTGTCGTATGCAGTCGTTCCAAGCACTGCATCCACTTCCGGGATCTCATCTAAAATCTCCTGACGATAGCGCTGTGCCAGACATCCTGTAACAATCAGGGCTTTTAATCTGCCCTCTTTTTTATATTCTGCCATCTCCAGAATGTTCTGAATACTCTCCTCTTTGGCATCGTGGACAAAACAGCAGGTATTGATCACGATCACATCTGCCTGTGTCTCTTCCTCTACCATCTGATATCCTCTGGATGCCAGCATCCCCAGCATCACTTCTGTGTCCACCAGATTTTTATCACACCCGAGGGAAATAAAAAGTATATTCATATTTCATTTTTCTCCTTTTTTCAACAGTCAGAAAGGCAGATACCATATGGCATCTGCCCCTTATCTTCTCTTTCTATGCCTATTCCTCTTCTGCGTTTTCTGCCAGAATCTTGAGTTCGCCTGCATTCATCTCTTCAATTGCAATTGACAGAGGTTTCTCTCCTGCCTTTGCATGTACCATCGGAAGATCTCCGTCAATCAACTGTCTCGCTCTTTTGGACGTTGCCATAACAATGGAATACCGGCTGTTTACAACCTTTGATTCCCCTTCCTCAACGTCCTGATTTACGACCTTCATCAAATCTGTATAAGATGGATGTAACATATTCTATCTGTCTCCTTTCACATTCCCTTTTAAATCCTGTTTCATACTCTGAATAAAGCTCTCATTACGGAAACTTCTTTGATGCTCTCCCTGGATGATCTTATGCATCTCGGATACACAGACATCCAGATCATCATTAATCACCAGATAATCATACTGATCCATGTACTCTGACTCCTCCACTGCCCTTGCCAGTCTGGACTCGATCACCTCCATGGTCTCTGTCCCTCTTCCGACCAGACGTCTGCGCAGCTCTTTGGCAGACGGCGGCGTCACAAACAAAAGCAATGTGTCCGGAAAGCGTTCCTTTACCTTGAGCGCTCCCTGAATCTCAATCTCCAGAATCACATCTTTTCCCGCTTCCAGCTGCTGTTCTACATAGGTACGCGGTGTTCCATAATAATTTTCCACGTATCTAGCATACTCTATCAGCTCTTCTTTCGCAATCATTTTTTCAAATTCTTCGGTTGTTTTGAAAAAATATTCCCTTCCATCCACTTCTCCTTCTCTTGGATTTCGTGTGGTGGCAGAAACAGAAAGTGCATAAGTTTCCTCATAACGCTTCATCAATTCTTTCATCAGTGTTCCTTTTCCTGCCCCTGAAAATCCGGATACAACGATCAAAATCCCTCTCTGATTCATCTCTTTAAAATTTCTCCTTTATCTCCTGGTTATTCAATATTTTGTATCTGTTCTCTGATTTTTTCAATCTCTGTCTTTAGTCCGATGGCATAATTCGAAACTTCCAGATCATTCGCCTTGGATAAAATCGTATTCGCCTCCCGGTTCATCTCCTGTGCGATGAAATCCAGCTTACGCCCGATTCCCTCCGACTCTTCCAGTGTATTTCTCATATGTGCGATATGACTTTTCAAACGAACAACTTCTTCATCCGTACAGATCTTGTCCGCAAACAGAATCACTTCCGCTGCAATCCGGCTCTCTTCAACCTGCGCGTCCGCAAGTAATTCTTTTACTTTTTCTTCCAGCTTTGCACGATACTCTGCCACAATCTGAGGAGAACGTGCTTCCACCTGTTCCACAAGTGATTCCATACCGGAGAGCTTCTGAAGGATATCTTCTTTTAAGTGAGAACCTTCCAAAACTCTGGTTTCCACAAACTGTCCAAACGCTCCCTCCAGCGCCTCTTTGAGCCCGCTCCAGAGAATCTCTTCATCCTCTGTCTGCTCTTCCATTGTAAGTACCTCCGGATAGTGGGACAATGCAGATACTTTCACATCATTTGCAATGTGAAACTCCTCGCTCATCTGACGGAAATAACGCATATATTCCGCTGCCAGTGCAGCATTATACTTCAGCATCATCTGCTGCTGTGACAAATCCTCACAGGAAATAAAAATGTCTACCTTCCCACGGTTGGCATACTGCTTTAAAAGCGTACGGATCGCCGTCTCAAAAAAATTCAGCTTTTTCGGCATCCGGATATTTACATCCAGATATCTGTGGTTCACACTTTTTAACTCTACCGTAAATTTTCTGGACTCTTTTTGAATTTCACATCGTCCAAAACCTGTCATACTTTTTATCATGTCTTTGTCCTCTGTCATTTTCTTGAAATTCTGTTACCAGTATACTCTTATTTATACTGTTTGGTCAAGCTTTCACTCCAGAAATTCCCGATTTCAGGTACCACTTGTCCGAATTCTGTGATACAATAATCAAGTTAAACGAAACCAACCAAAAGAAAGGATTTTTTTATGGCTTTTGACGGAATTGTCGTGGCCAATCTGGTCCACGAATTAAAAGAACAGCTTTTAAACGGAAGAATTGCAAAGATCGCACAGCCGGAGGCAGACGAGCTTCTGCTGACGATCAAATCCCCTAAGGGACAGAGACGGCTTTCCATTTCTGCAAGTGCATCTCTTCCGCTCATATATCTCACTGACGCGAATAAACCAAGTCCCATGACTGCTCCCAATTTCTGTATGCTTTTGAGAAAGCACATTGCAAACGGCAGGATCGTGGATATCTGGCAGCCCAAACTGGAGCGGATCATTCATTTTACAATCGAGCATCTGGATGAGCTTGGCGATCTTTGCCGCAAGGATCTGATCGTGGAGATCATGGGCAAACACAGCAATATTATTTTCTGTACTTCAGACGGAACGATCATTGACAGCATCAAACATGTCTCCGCCCAGATGAGTTCTGTCCGGGAAGTGCTGCCCGGACGGGACTATTTCATCCCGGACACCATGGAAAAAGCAGATCCGCTCACAATTTCAGAAGCCGAGTTCCATACCCTGCTTCGTGCAAAGCCAATGCCGGTATCCAAGGCAATCTACACCAGCTTTACCGGGATCAGTCCCGTCACTGCTGAGGAGATCTGTTTTCTTTCCAGTATAGATTCAAGGCTTCCGGCCTCAGAGCTTTCCGCAGATGTCTGTGTACACTTTTACAATCAGTTTTGTATTTATCTCTCCGCAGTCAGGGAAGGTCAATTCTCCCCGTCTGTATACTATGACGGAAAAGAGCCAAAGGAATTTGCATCCCTTGGGCTGGATCATTTGCATGCATACCACAGAGAAACTTTTTCTTCCATCTCACACGTACTGGAGACTTATTATGCAACCAAAAACCAGATCACCCGTATCCGCCAGAAATCTGCTGATCTGCGCCATATCGTACAGACCGCTCTGGAACGTGCCAGAAAAAAATATGCTCTGCAGATGCGGCAGTTATCCGATACCGAGGATCGGGACAAATACAAAGTATACGGCGAACTGATCCATACTTACGGCTATAATCTGGAACCGGGTGCAAAAGTACTGGAAGCTTTGAATTACTACAACAATGAAATCGTAAAAATCCCATTGGATACCACAAAAACTCCGTTGGAAAATGCACAGCGCTATTTCGAAAAATATAACAAACAAAAACGTACCTTTGAAGCATTGTCCGAACTGACCGAAGAAACAAAAGAAGACATCACATATCTGGAATCCGTCAGCACTGCTCTGGATATCGCACTCAGTGAGGAGGATCTTGCAGAGATCAAGGAAGAGCTGATTCATTCCGGTTATATGCGCCGCAAATTCACCAAGAAAAAAGTAAGATCAAAAACAAACCACTGCACTATCTTTCCAGTGACGGATATCATATTTATGTCGGAAAGAATAACCTGCAGAACGACTGGCTGACCTTCGAATTTGCAGTCGGCAATGACTGGTGGTTCCATGCAAAAAATACTCCCGGATCTCATGTTGTTGTCCGCACCAACGGAGATGAGCTTCCGGACCGTACATTTGAAGAGGCCGGACGGCTTGCCGCTTACTATTCCAAGGCCCGGGGCGGAGAAAAAGTAGAGATTGACTATATTGAGAAAAAACATGTCAAAAAACCAAAGGGTGCAAAACCCGGCTTTGTCGTATATTATACCAATTATTCGCTGATCATCGACAGTGATATCGGCGACTTAAAAGAAATTTCTGATTAAAATGCATTCAAAATGCCCCTGGTACAGATTTCGTTACCAGGAGCATCCATCTATTTTTCTATAATAAAAGAGTATTCTTATCCATTGACTGCTTGCTTCACATCTTCAGGAACCTGAATCTGTCCCACATTATCATATCCGTTATACACCAGTTCAATATTATAAAAATTCACATTAGTTGTTTTCCCGAAGCTTTGGTATAATTCATCCATCACATCTGTCATATCCACGATGATCCTTGCCGGCAGCTTTTCTTTTTTGTAAATATCCACCGTAACCGGAATCTCCAGTGTATCCAGCGCATCCTGATCCAGCAGATCCACAAGACCGTAGGCCTGAATCATCTCCTCCCCAAGAAAATCCATCAGCTTCTTTCCCTGCATATCCCCGTAGATTTCATAGCACGTCTTTTCCCGGACCTTTACCGGCTGCTTTGCAAGCGTAAAATCTTCGATTTCCGCTCTTGCACTCTGGAAAAATCTGTTTCTGTACCACTGGAAGAGGAGCTGTTTTCACTCTCTGTCCTCGACCACTGCTCGTAAAGACTACTGTACGTCACATACTTATCGCCTTCTTCCACCTGGTAGATTTCCATATTACTAGAGACCAGATTATCATTTAGCTTCACTTCCGCCCTCCCCTTTGCGTGTCCTGCTCTGGGGCTTACCGTGTTCTCCATGTCCATATCCATTCGGATTCTGGTATGATCCAGCACATCCTCCAACTCCACCTCGATTTCCAGTGAACTGGATGCCGAATTGACTTCTTTCATATTTTTGTCTACCGCATCCATCAATACTTCTGGTGTTACTTCCTGCTTTTCCTGCTGTCTGCATCCTGCCGCCGTATTTGTGCACAGCATCAGCAGTGCGCCTGTCAATGCAAGACGGCGCATCCGTTTCTTTCCTGTCATACCAAATTCCTTTTCTTTTTCCGCCTGATGCGGTTATTCCTTCCCAAGAAGGTAATCAATAAACTGCTGTGCAGTTCTTCCCGACATTCCCCCGTGACTCAGTTCCCATTTATTGACTTCCAATAAAAGTTCTTCTTCCGGCATGGAAATATGGTTCCGCTTTGCCAGTTCTGTCACGATCTTCTGGAATGCCTTTTTAGCCGGAGAGGCAAAATAAATCTTGACACCGAATCTTGCCACAAGAGACAGTTTTTCCTGCACCGTATCGTTTGTATGCAGTTCTTCATCCCGATCCTGTTTGTCACGGAAAGTCTCCCTCACCAGATGCCTTCTGTTGGAAGTTGCATAGATCAGAATATTGTCCGGTTTTTTCTCCAGACCTCCTTCGATCACGGCTTTCAGATACTTATATTCGATTTCAAATTCTTCAAAAGAGAGATCATCCATGTAAATAATAAATTTATAGTTTCTATTTTTAATCTGGGCAATCACCTCGTTCAGATCCTGAAACTGATGCTTATATACTTCGATCATGCGAAGCCCCTGATCATAATACTGATTTAAAATTGCTTTGATGGAAGATGATTTTCCTGTCCCTGCATCTCCGTAGAGCAGACAGTTATTGGCTCTTTTTCCCTCTACAAACGCTTTGGTATTATCAATCAGCTTTTGCTTTTCTGCCTCATATCCTACGAGATCATTCAGATGCACATGAGCAATGTTCGTGATTGGAACGATTTCCGCTGCTCCGTCTTTGGTATGTTCCACGCGAAACGCTTTGTGCAGTCCCAGCTTTCCGACTCCAAACTCCCGATAAAACTCCGTCACGCACTGCTTAAACGACTGTACGTCCTCTGCCTGCTCCAGCTCCCTGCTCAGATTACAGATTCTGTCACGGATTCGTTTATTAAAAACAATCCTGTCATCCTGTGTATTTTCATAGTCCAGAAGAAGGGAAAAACAGCCTGCATCCAATACCCGCATCAATGCAGTGAAATCATAATCGAATAATTCTTTAAAAATCCAAAAATCATGCTCTGCCGCCAGATTCAGGCTTCCTTTTGTCTCTCCCGTGATCTCGCAGGAGGTACTGTAAGCATTTTCATCATTTGCCAGCAGGAAAGTCAGGAAGGTATGCCAGAGATTTCCGAAAAACCCGTGACACTCTGAGAGTTCCAGCAATTCATTCATACAGGAAAAAAGCAGTCCTTTTAAATCCTCCTGATTATAGTATTCATTATCATAATGTTCCATCAGAAATGTCATATCCAAAAGTAACTCTTCGTATTCCATATTTTTATATAAGATCAGTTCATTGGTACGCATCTTCCTGTTCCTCCCTCATACTCATCAATAATTTCCTAAAATCTTCAAGTTCCGCGCTTCTTCTCTGAGCCCCCGGATCGCATTTTTCACACCCGGCTGTTCGAGATTTCCTTCGAAATCCACAAAGAAACGATACTCCCAGCTTTTCCCTTCCACCGGACGGGATTCAATCTTTGTCATGTTCAGGTCATTGTAAATAAAATGCGACAAAATCTGATACAGTGATCCACTCTGGTGCGGAAGTTCAAAACAAATACTGATTTTCGATGCATCCGGCGTAAAAATCTTCTGATTCGTAACAATGATAAACCGTGTCACATTATTAGTCTCATCATTAATATCCTCTGCCAGAACAGAAAGTCCGTATACCTGTGCTGCATATGCACTGCACACTGCCGCCTGCGAGTGATCCTGCTCTTTTAGGACTTTTTTTGCCGCTGCCGCTGTATTGGACACACTGATCTGCTGCCAGTCTCCATGCTTTTCCAGGAAACGGCTTGTCTGCATCAGAGCTTCTGCCTTAGAGTACACACGCTCAATCTGAGAGAGTGTGGTTCCAGGAAGGCCTGCCAGCGTATTTTCGATTGGAAGAAACGTCTCTCCCACAATATAATTTTCAAACTCTACCAACAGATCATATACTTCATTGACTGCTCCAGCAGAAGAATTTTCAATCGGAAGAACTGCAAAATCTGCCGCCCCCTCCTCGATTGCCTCCATGGCTTCCCGGAAAGTCGTCACATGAAAATTGTTCTCATTGTCCGGAAAATATTTCTTCATGGCAGCCTGACTATAAGCTCCTTCCACACCCTGAAATACGACACGGACATTCTGCTTATCAAGCAACTCCATCTCAATAAACGGAAGTCTTCCCAGTGCACCCGCCTCCACAAGCTGCTGATACTGCAATTTCCGGCTCATACTCATCAGCTGTGCGTACAGCTCCTGAATCCCCTTCTTGTTAAACTCACCGTTCACCTTGGATGCCACATCCAGAAGTTTTTCATGTTCTCTTTGACGGTCAAACACTTTTCGCCCTGCGCCGACTTTAAATCTTCCAACATCCTCGCAGACTTTCATTCTTTCTTCATACAGCTTTGCGATCTGATCATCGATCCCATCCAGCTTCTCCCTGAGTTCTTCCAATGTCGCCATTTTTCTTCTCTCCTTGTCCTTTCAAACTTAAGCTGTATTATAATACATTTTTTTCCGATTGTACAATACCTGATTTCTAACTGCATAAATCCGCTCTAAAATGGGCAGTCTGTTGTTATGAAGAAAAAATTTATTTTATGCGGCACCCTCGGCTGGTGCATGGAAATTTTGTTTACAGGACTTCACTCCTTTTTCTCCAAAGATTATACACTTGCAGGAAGAACCTCCATCTGGATGTTTCCAATCTATGGAATGGCATGTATTTTCTCCCCGCTCTCCCAGAAATTAAAGACAAAAAATACCCTTCTGCGCGGCAGTATCTACACTGCTTTTATTTTTGCCGGGGAATTTTTATCCGGTCTGTTTTTAAAGAAACACCGGATCTGTCCCTGGGATTACAGTCGTGCAAAATTCAATATCAAAGGGGTCATCCGTCTTGATTATGCGCCGCTTTGGTTTACCGCCGGCCTGTTCTTTGAAAAATTTTTGAAAAAATTTTAATTTCTTTCCGTTTTAAATGCCATGCACTAAGTAATGAAACCAATGGAATCGTCAATATCACTCCCATTGTGGAAGCAATTCCCTGAATTAACTCGATTCCTATGGAATACATATTGATGATCTGCGTTGTGGAATAGTTATACACATACAAAAATACTAACGTATTAATCGACGTACCTGTAAAAGCTAAAATCAGTGTATTTGACATTGTCCCCATCATATCTTTTCCAACCCGTATCCCCGAAAAAAATAATTCCCTTGCAGAAAGCAGTGGATTGCGAAAGTGGATTTCATTAATAGTAGACGCTATTGACATCGCAACATCCATAACAGCCCCCAGTGCCGAAATCAAAATGCCCGCATACAACAATTCTCCAATTTTAATATTCGTTGTCTGACCTACATACGTCAACTGCTCAATATCTGCAACATTATATCCGGAAATATGTGTCCATTTTCCAAACAGAATTGCCAGTATCCCTGAAATTCCAACCCCCAGTACTGTGCCGACCACAGCAGTCACACTTTTACTTGAAATCCCTCCCAGTAAATACATGGTCACAACCGTCGTCAGAATTGCAACCAGCACTGCTGCCCAAACAGGAGATACCCCTCTGTAGATAAGTGGCAAAAATAGAAATACAATACATACAAATGTAAAAATCAAAGCGACAACGGAATAGACTCCTTTTCTCCCTCCGATCAGACTTAAGGTCAGCAAAAACAGCAAAACAATCATACACAAAATTGCCGTACGGTCATAACTGTAGACGGTAACATACAACGAATCTTCCCCTTCATTCACTTCCGCGATCACCTTCATGCCCTTTTCACAATGTGTTCCGTAAAGATAACCTGAAGAACTGACAGCCTCCACAACTGTTCCACGAAACTTGCCACTTAATAATCGAAGGGAAACCAGTTGATTTCCAATCTGATTTCCCGACTCTGTTGTATTATCTTTTTTTATCTCCACTACTTTTGCTTTTTCAAAGGTTTTTCCTTCTGTTTCATACAGCCCTTCCCGTTCCACTTGATTTAACTGTATCAAAAATGCAGCAAACAGAATCGTAATTCCGAAAATGATAAACTGCCTTCTCCCTTTTTTTCAGCCAATTCATTTTTGGTCACGCTTTCTCCGAGCCACGAGCACTCCGCCTCCGCAAAGTAACGCTGTTAACATCACGATCACTACCCCTGCAATCGGTACAGCGTCTCCTGTTTTTACCGTTGTTTTTGAAGTCACTGGTTTTTTATTGATACCTTCTGTATGCGTAGTCTGGTCGCTCATAGAACCACTTGTACCTCCGTTTTGTGACTGTCCATTGTCCGGTGAATCACTGGATGACGGTGGGTTTAAATTTTCCTGATGTTTCATCTCCAACTGATCCAATGCTGTTTTCAATGCAGTATATGCATTTGTCAGTGTTGCCGTATCTGCTGCCGGATCTGCATTTACAGTTCTGGCGCCTTCCAGAGCCTGCTGCATTGTTTGATAACTCTCGGTTGTATATTCTTCTGGATTTTTACTCCCAGCTTCTTCAATTAACGCGGAAAGCTGTCCATGATCAACTGATTTCACAAGCATAAACTGTGTATCGATCGGTTCCTGTGTATCTGTGCGATATGTATTCACTGTCAATGTTGTTTCCGTAATGTCTACTACCGAATAAGTCGGAACATCCTGCTGCCATCTGTTGGCAATATAAGTCTGTTGGCGAGGTACCAGATCATAATATTTACTTCCTGATGAAGATCCTGCTGTCAGATACATGATTCCATCAGAATTTACCGCCGTTTCCTGATTCTCTGTCAATTCCATTACTGCTTCCTCATCCATCACCGCATGCAGATATTTCAGATATTTTTGTTCGCCCTCATCCTGTGTATCTTCTGAAATATTTCCCGGTGCCTCATAAAGTGTATCAGGATTTTCTCCCGCATCCATATCTTTTTCCAACTGTTCTTCAAATTCATCATCCGAATATTCCATTTTGAACTGACCGCCTTTTAACATTTTTGTTCTGGAATATGCGTGATCATGTCCTGCCAACACCAGATCAATATCATTTTGTTCAAACACAGGCACCAGACTATAACGCAAATTGGTGATTTCTGGTTCATTAGAATGTTCTGCAGATCCATAAATATCCTGATGAAGTGTTACTATTTTCCATTTGCAATCTGTATTTGCCGCTACTGTGGATTCAATAAACTGACGATGTTCCTCCACATTTGTATCCTGCGTATTTAAAATCATAAACAGGGCGTCCCCATATGTGTAGTAATAATCTCCGCCTACTCTTCCATTGTCGCCAAGAGAACTGCTGTTTGCCGGATTAAAATGATACGTATAATTGGCATTGTCTGCATCATGATTTCCTACCGTTGTTGCGACGGGTACACTTTTCATAAGATCCGGGCTCAAATATCCTGCATATTCCACCTCACTGATTGTTGTATCCTGCACTTTTTTGGCATTTGTCTGAATCTGATCGCCAGAAGAAAGAACAAAGGATGCCAATCTGTTTGTTTTTTCATATGCTTTTGTCAATGTATCATTCCAGTTAAAGGTATCATTTCTAACTGCTTCTGACTGTGCTGCCGCAAAGGATGGTTTTAAAATATCCTCCGGAGTCTTTGCTTTTTCCGGATTGGAAGAACCAATCTGCGGATCTCCTACGAAAATAAAGGAAAAGGAACTTGTATCCGCATCCGTAGTAAAGGAGCAAATCTCTTTTCCGCCCACCTGATAATAGTACGTAGTTCCGGGCTTCAAATCCTTTATTACCACTTTGCTGCTCTTATAGCCTGTCTGTGCCGGACTTTCTGATACTGCTGCACTTTGCCCATCACTTAGATCCGGAGTCTGTCCATATACAAAGGACGCTTCTTCCCCTTCTTTCGTATACCATGCAAAATTCATTTCTGTTTCATCGGATCCAGGTGACATGGCGACCTGGGTCCAGTCTGTTTTTATTGTTTCCCATTCCTCACACCATGCATCCCATGCCCCGTTTTGTGCCGCTGGTGTTTTGCTTGCGTCTGTCATTCCATCTGGAGCTGCTGCTGCAGATACTGATAATGGCTGGTAAAGCAGTATGGCGGAAATCAACACCGCAATGACTCTCTTCTTCATTTTACATTTCTCCTTCTTTTTTCACTTTTGCATTGGTATTATAACACCTGATTTTTTGTTTTAAGCTTCTTTACAAACTATTAACAAATTTTAAATTACAATTTACAATCTCTGTCCAGATTTTTTCTGCTTCTTTCTTAATTTTCGTATGAATTCTCTGTTGAAAAAACTCACAGTTTAGTATATGATGATTGAAGAGATTTTGCATAGGGAGGTACATCGAAATGAATACAGTTGATTGTATCAAAAGCCGCAGAAGCATCCGCAGATTCAAACCGGATTCTGTTAAACATTCATTGGTTGAAGAGATCATTTCCGCAGCTTCTTTTTCCCCATCCTGGAAAAATACTCAGATTACCCGTTATATCGCAATTGAGGATTCTTCCCTTCTGGGAAAAATTGCTGATGACTTTACCCCATCTTACAATTCAGATATCATCCGCCAGACACCGGTTTTGATTGCTGTCACTTATATCAAAGGACGGTGCGGTTTTGAGCGCGACGGCTCTTATACCACTGGAAAAAAAGACCGCTGGCAGATGTTTGATGCCGGTGTGGCCTGTCAGACGTTCTGTCTGGCTGCGCACGAATACGGACTGGGTACTGTCATTATGGGCGTATTTGATGAGAGTGGAATTTCCAGTCTTCTGGACATTCCAAAGGAACGGGAACTGGCTGCATTGATTGCACTTGGATATCCTGATATCGAGCCATCTGCACCAAAACGCAAAACTGTTGAAGATTTATTACAATATCGATAATCAGATTCTGCTCTCAAACAAGATCTGATTTACAAGGAGGTTACATATGAGACATTTGATGAGTCCTCTGGATTTTTCTGTAGAGGAACTGGAAACACTGTTAAATCTGGCGGGAGACATTGAAAAACACCCGGAAAAATATGCACATGCATGTGAAGGGAAGAAGCTGGCTACTTTATTTTATGAACCAAGTACGCGTACACGTTTAAGCCATGAGGCTGCGATGCTCAATCTGGGCGGAAGCATCATGGGATTTTCTTCCGCAGATTCCAGCTCTGCCTCAAAAGGAGAGAGTGTTTCAGATACGATCCGCACCGTTTCTTGTTATGCAGATATCGTTGCTATGCGCCATCCAAAGGAAGGAGCGCCGATGGTTGCCTGTAAGCACGCTTCCATTCCTGTCATCAACGCAGGAGACGGAGGACATCAGCATCCAACCCAGACACTGACTGACCTTTTGACTATCCGTTCCGTAAAAGGACGCCTTGATCATATGACGATCGGACTTTGCGGTGACTTAAAATTCGGACGTACCGTACATTCTCTGATCCACGCTCTGGTGCGCTATGAGGGAATCAGATTTGTTTTGATCTCACCAGAAGAATTACGTCTTCCAAGCTATATCCGTCAGGATGTTCTGGATAAAAACCATATCGAATACAAGGAAGTTGTCCGTCTGGAAGACGCCATGCCGGAACTTGATATCCTATACATGACACGTGTACAAAAAGAACGTTTCTTCAACGAAGAAGATTATGTCCGCATGAAAGATTTCTATATCCTGGACAAAAAGAAAATGCAGCTGGCTCCTTCCGATATGTTTGTACTGCATCCACTGCCACGTGTCAACGAGATTTCTGTGGAAGTAGACGATGATCCGCGAGCAGCTTATTTCAGACAGGTACAGTATGGTGTTTATGTACGTATGGCACTGATTCTGACACTGCTTGATATTCATGTAGAGTAACAAAAATTTGTTTCGCATAAAGAAAGAAGGTATCTAATTTGAAAAATACATTGAACGTAGGACGTATTTCTGAAGGTTTTGTTCTGGATCACATCGAAGCAGGAAAAAGTATGGATATTTACAAATATCTTCACCTCGATAAACTGGACTGCTGTGTTGCGATCATCAAAAATGCCCGCAGCAGTAAAATGGGAAAAAAAGACATCATGAAGATCGAGTGTCCGATCGATTTTATGGACCTTGATATTCTCGGATTTATCGACCACAATATCACAGTCAATATTATCTCCAATGAACAGGTCGTCGACAAAAAAATCCTAAGACTTCCAAAAGAGATCACCAATGTGATCCGCTGCAAAAATCCAAGATGTATCACATCCATCGAACAGGAACTGGATCACATCTTTGTCCTGACAGATGAAGAAAACCAGGTATATCGTTGTAAATACTGTGAGGAAAAGTATTCCGGAAGATAAACAAAAAAACAAACGGGAACGTGGTTTTTACAGATCACGTTCCCGTTATTTATCTCAAAATTCTATGGCAGTATATGTCCCGCACTTAAATATAACTGATACCATTCTTCTCTGGTCAGCCGGATATCTGCCGCCAGCGCGATCTCCCGCAATCGCTTCAGATTGGTCGTACCTGCTACCATCTGAATCTTTGCCGGATGTCTGAATATCCATGCAGATGCGATACCAGTCTTTGTTGTCCCATATTTTTCCGCAAGATCCGCCAGCACCTGATTTAATTCCGGATATTTCTCACTGTCAACAAATACCCCTTCGAAAAATCCATACTGGAACGGAGACCATGCCTGAATCGTCATATCATGCAGTCTGCAAAAATCCAGCACGCTGTTGTCTCGGTTGACGGCACCATCTGTCAGCATATTTGCCTCAAGTCCTGATGCAACCATGTTAGAAAACGGAATACTGAACTGAAGCTGATTGACAAGAAGATCCTGTCTCACACATTTTTTCAAAAGCTGGATCTGCATCGGCGTATGATTGGAAACACCGAAATGTCTCACCTTTCCGGATCCCTCCAACAGATCAAATGCTTCTGCCACTTCTTCCGGCTCCATCAGTGCATCCGGTCTGTGAAGAAGCAGGATATCCAGATAATCAGTACGCAGCCTGCGGAGAGATTCCTCTACCGACTGCAAAATATGTTCTTTGGAAAAGTCATACATCACACCCGGTACAATCCCGCATTTAGACTGCAGGATGATATCTTCTCTGCGAAATTCTGTCTGCTCGAATACACGTCCGAACAGAGATTCGCATGCCCCTTTTCCATAAATATCCGCATGATCAAAAAACTGAATTCCCAGTTCCAGACAGGTATGGATATACTCATCCACCTCTGTCTCATCCATTCCCTGAATACGCATACATCCAGCTGCAACTACCGGAACTTCCAGCATACTTTTTCCAAGCATCTGCCTTCTCATCATGTGCCTCCCTTCTAGCACTCTTCTGCTATTTTATAAATCAATCGCTCTGTATCTTCCCATCCAAGACACGGGTCTGTAATGGACTTTCCGTAAATCTGGTCTGCCCCGATACTCTGACATCCTTCTTCCAGATAACTTTCAATCATCACACCTTTGATCAGCTCTTTTAATTTTGTATTGTAATTCCGGCTGTGAAGCACCTCACTGACAATGCGGATCTGCTCTTTGAACTGCTTGTTGGAATTTGAATGATTGGCATCGACGATCGCTGCCGGATTGGCCAGATGTTTCTCTCCATACATCGCCTGAAGACGGATCAGATCCTCATAGTGATAATTTGGATTACAAGTACCATACTTGTCCACTCCGCCGCGCAGAATCACATGTGCCAGATCGTTTCCATCTGTCGTTACATCCATGCCTCTGTAAATAAAAGTATGGGAACTCTGTGCCGCGATCACAGAGTTGAGCATCACAGAAAAATCACCACTGGTCGGATTTTTCATCCCCACCGGAATATCCATACCGCTGGCCGTCAGTCTGTGTTGCTGGTTTTCAACAGAACGCGCCCCGATTGCCTCATAAGATAAGATATCATCCAGATAGCTTCTGTTCTCCGGATACAGCATCTCATCCGCGCTTGTCAGTCCGCTTTCTTCTATGGCACGGATATGCATCTTACGGATCGCAATAATTCCAGCCAGCAGATCCGGCGCCTGATCCGGTTTTGGCTGATGAAGCATTCCTTTATATCCCTCCACCTGTTGTCCTTGGTTTGTTCGTGTAGATCCGCGGAATAATCATCAGGCGGTCTGATACTTTTTCATTCACTTTTGCCAGCCTGCTTATATATTCACACACGGAATCTTCATTGTCTGCGGAACATGGCCCTACGATCACGACAAACTTGTCTGACTTTCCTGTAAAAATGTCCCGGATTTCAGCATCCCTTTTTTTCTTGATTTCTGTAAGTTCCTTTGAAAGCGGATACTCTGCTTTCAATTCTGCCGGAAGCGGCAGCGTTGTATTGATTCTCATTCCCATACTCTTTTCCTGCCTTGTATAAAATCTCTGTTCATATGCAAAATGCTGCCGCAAAGCGACAGCATCAAATTAAGCAAAACGATAAGCCGGGTTATGTCATTGGACAATCATCTATCTAGACCTGACGTTGCCGTCAGGTTCAAGCAACCTACCTAAAGCGCGACGGGCAGCCGCATAGCTTTTATTCGGTCTTGCTTCGGATGGGGTTTACATGTGCCCCTTCTGTTACCAGAAGGGCGGTAGTCTCTTACACTGCCTTTCCACCCTTACCTGCACAAAATACAGGCGGTTTATTTCTGTTGCACTGGCCTTGGAGTCACCTCCACCGGACGTTATCCGGCATCCTGCCCTGCGAAGCCCGGACTTTCCTCGTCTGCGGCCTTTCGGCGCATGCAGCCGCGATTGTCTGTCTTACTTAACACTGTTCTTCATTATACTATGTCTGACTCTGAATGTCAAACACCTGTCCTTCTGTCTGAATCTCTCGGATTCTGCTTCTATATTCTGTTGTACACGGTTCGTGAAAAAGCCTGTCAAACACTTCATAGGATCCCCAGAAATGCATCGGGAACACATTTTTCGTGTCTGTATGACGCATAAAATAGTCCAGTCCCCAGACATACTGCTCACCCAGACGGAGATCCGCCGGCACAAATGCAACATCGATCGGCTGATCCGGAAGCTCTCCAATCGCCTTCTGATAATCCGCTCTCATCTGCTCGTTATACGACTTTGGTTCTCCTTCCCAGTGCCACCAGTTCAAATCTCCTGCGTGATAAATCACGATTCCCTGATATTCTATCCAGAATGCGACTCCTTCATCTGTAGATGGCAGTGTACGCACCCGGATGCCATTCACACGCCTCTCTTCTTCGGGCGACAGCCGGATTACCTGTTTCTGTTCATCCGGCATCGGCACATCATCAGAAAAAAGATACCAGATGTTCTGTCTCTGACGGCGCAATTTCAAAATGTCCGGATTATAATGATCATAATGTACATGACTCACAAATACAAACAATGTTTTTCCGGATCCATTTCGGGGAGACTGCCCTGATAATAATCAAACAAAAGCAGGGCATCCTCCATCTCCAGAAGAAATCCACTGTGTCCGAGATATGTCACCCGCATCATACGTTCAACATCTCAATCGCACGTTTTAATCCGGAAGAATAAATTCCAGTGCTTCCTTTGCCTCTTTGGCATCTCCCGGAAGATTTACCATCAGCGTCTTTTTGCACACACCTGCCGCACTGCAGTCCAGAACCGCCTGCAGAGAATCCCGGTTGCGGAATGCACGCAGTGTCTCCGGGATCCCCGGAAGAAGGCGTTCTGCCACATCCATCAGTGCATATGGAGCACAGTCGCTCTCGAGATGTCCTGCTGCTCCTGTTGTCAGAACCAACTCTGCGGTCTGCTCCTCTGCCACTCTTTTTAATACCGATGCCGCCACTTTCCGGTCTTTCGGGATCACACGCACGGCAGCAGTCTCAAACCCGGACTGTTCCAGCAGTTTCTTTAAAACCATCCCTGCCGCACTTGCCTTTCTTGCTTTATAACTTTCTGTATCCAACGTAAAAATAGCCGCTTTCATAGATTCGTACCCCTTTCTTGTACTCCGGTCTCAACTAAATTCTGTAATGCAGAGAACACTCCGCCGCTTTATTGTACCACATCTGAGAATAAGAGTCCAAGCATCCGGCAGAAAAAACAAAAAATCAGATAATAATGCAGACCAGCCCTCCATTACTGTCATTGACGATCTTCTGCATCGTATCCTGGAGCTTCACCTGACTCTCCTCGTTGATCATATTGATCTTATTGCGCATCCCATCCAGCACCAGCTCTTCTACAGATTTTCCAAATATGTTGGTTCCCCATACTCCCTCCGGAGTCTCACTCTCTGCTTTGATATATTCCACCAGATCCTGTGCCTGCTTTTCACTTCCCACGATCGGTGCGATCTCAGTCTCAATATTGGCACGGATCATATGAACAGACGGAGCCTCTGATCTGATCTTCACACCATATTTACTGCCCTGTTTGATGATCGCAGGCTCATCTAACAGAATTTCCTCTTTCTTCGGGCTAACTACACCGTATCCTTTCATTTTCACATCGGCAAACGCATCTTTGATCTGTGTATATTCCTCTTTCATTGCGGCAAGTTCTTTCATCGCTGCGATCAGTTCATATTCTCCCTGAATCTTCGTCCCTGTCAGTTCACTGAGCACCTCATAATAATACTTCTCCTTCAAGTCCATCTGGATCTTTACGATTCCCGTATCCATTTCAATCTGAGAGATCCTGATCTTCTCTATGTACTCGCTGTCACTTACCGGTACCGCCTCTGCCACACTTCGAATGTCATCCATTCCATCCAGCAGATTTCTTACACTGGAGAGCACCTCGCTTTTTACCGGGTGATCCTTTGGCAGCATTTCCACCCACTTCGGAATATAAAATTCTGCTTCTGAAATTGGAAACTCATACAACACCTGCCGCATGATCTGATTAATATCTTCTGTCCGAAGCTGCGCACAGTTGACCGCAAGAACAGATACTCCGTACTTTTCCTCCATTTTCCCCTGAAGACTTTTTGTTTCTTCGCTGTATGGCTTCTGTGTGTTCAAAAGGATCAGAAACGGCTTTCCGATGGATTTCAATTCCTGAATGGTCTTTTCTTCTGCCAAAATATAATTTTCTCTCGGAAGCTCTCCGATACTTCCATCTGTTGTGATAACCAACCCAATTGTCGCATGGTCATGAATCACCTTCTGTGTCCCGATCGCTGCCGCTTTTGTAAAGGGGATCTCATGTTCAAACCATGGCGTTTTCACCTGACGTTCCACATCGTTTTCTATATGACCGCTCGCCCCGTCTACCATATATCCGACACAGTCGATCAGTCGGATCTTAACTTCCACGTCTTCGGACAGTCTGACAGATGCCGCATCTTTCGGAACAAATTTCGGCTCTGTTGTCATGATCGTTGTTCCGGAGGCTGACTGCGGAAGTTCGTCTTTTGTCCGCTCTTTTGCGTGTTCATCCGTCATATTCGGCAGCACGAGAAGATCCATGAACCGCTTGATAAATGTTGACTTGCCTGTCCGAACCGGACCTACAACTCCAATATAGATTTCCCCGTTGGTTCTTGCTTTCATATCCTTGTATACCTGAAATGCATCCATAAAAAATACCCCCTTGTTCTGCTGATACCAATCTATGCAGAAACAAAGGGGATTATTCCGGCTCTGTTCTCTTGAATTAAAAAAACTATACTGTCTCATCCGGCCACGGCAGCACGGAATGCTCACTTTTTGATTCTCGAAGCATCAGTTCATCCACTGCCTGTGCAGCACTCTTGTTTTCAAACAGTACTTCATTGATCTGCTCCACGATCGGCATGGACACCTCATATTTCTCTGCCAGCTTTCTGGCTGCCTTTGCAGAATACACACCTTCGACTACCATCTGTACTTCATCCATGGCCTCCTGCATAGTCTTCCCCTGTCCCATAAGATATCCGGCTCTGCGGTTTCGGCTGTGTACACTTGCGCAGGTCACGATCAGATCTCCGATTCCGGTCAGCCCGGTAAATGTCTCGAGCTTTCCGCCCATTTTTACGCCCAAACGCGCAATTTCCGCAATTCCTCGAGTGATCAGCGCAGCTTTTGTGTTATCTCCATAACCAAGTCCGTCTGCAATTCCCGCTGCCAGAGCGATCACGTTTTTCAATGATCCTCCCAGCTCAATCCCCAGAATATCCGGACTTGTATAGACACGGAACACCTTACTCATAAATGCAGACTGCAGGTACTCAGCCGTCTTTCTTGTCGTCGCACCGATCACACAGGTTGTCGGCAGCTTTCTTCCGACCTCTTCCGCGTGGCTCGGTCCGGAAAGAACTGCTACATCCGCCTGCGGAATCTCTTCTTTGATCTGCCCGGAAAGTGTCATCAATGTGGTCTCTTCGATCCCTTTTGCCACATCCACGATTATTTGCCCTTCTGCCACATATGGACTCATCTTTTTCGCAGTCGCTCTTGTAAACGGAGACGGAACTGCCAAGACAAGAAAGTCTTTTCCCAGGATTGCCTCTTGTATCTCTCCGGTAATCTGAATTTCCTCGGAGATGTGCACCCCCGGCAGCTTTGTCTTATGCTCTCTTTCTTTTGACAGCATCTCTATCTCGGCGGGATCGATCGACCAGATCGTTGCCTGATTTCCGTTATCATGCAGCAGGACGGAGAGTGCCGTTCCCCAGCTTCCCGCTCCCAACACACCTATATTTGCCATATTCTGCCTCCTTTTTAATCGTCTCTATTTTTTAGAAAACCCGATTTTGTTCTCTGTTCCATTCAACAGTCTCTTTATATTTGCACGATGCCTCCACCATGCCAGTGCCATCAGTAAAAACGTCACCAGATATAATTCGTACACATAAGGCTGCGCCATCGCAAATCCCCCCTCTGCCCGAAACATATCACCTCTGCAAGAAAAATAATTGTTACCAGAAGTGACCCTGCGGAAACATAGCGGGTGACTGCCACCACAAAAATAAATGCAGCAAGTGGGATCGGGACCATCCAGAGCTTGGTGGAAAGCACAAGCCCGGCCAGAACCGCAATCCCTTTTCCGCCTTTAAATTTCAGATAAAACGGATAATTATGTCCAAGTGTGGCACCTGCTCCTGTATACATCGCAAGCAGCGGCAGACAGTCGCTGCCACTGAAGATCTGGCGCACCAGAAGAATTGGCAGGACACATTTTAAAACATCTCCCGCAAACGTCATCAGTCCGGCTTTTACTCCAAGCACACGCAGTGCATTCGTAGAACCAGAATTTCCGCTTCCTGTTTTTCTGATGTCCACATGATTGAGTTTCCCCACAAAATATCCGGTCTGAAACAGGCCGAACGCATATCCTATGATAAGACAGATAATTCGTTCCATATCTACTGATCCTTTTCCTTTCTCTCCCGGATAAAGAATTTCAGAGACGTTCCCCTGAACCCGAACGCTTCCCGGATCTGTTTTCCAGATAACGGGTATAGAAAAATGCATCAGTTCTTTGTCATTTACAAAGATTACAAAGGTCGGTGGTTTTTACCGATACCTGGGTGATATAGTAAAGCTTCAGACGTTTTCCCTTGTCTGACGGCGGCTGCTGCATGGCAACGGCCTCCATCATAATCTCATTGAGCACACCGGTCTGAATCCGAAGTGTCTGGCTGTCAATGACCATATCGATCATATCATACAGTTTATTCAGACGCTGTCCTGTTTTTGCAGAAACATACATGATCTCTGCGTATGGCATATACGCAAGTGTCGTCCGGATATCATTTTCATATTGTTTCATGGTCTTGTCATTCTTCTCAATGGCATCCCATTTGTTTACAACGATGATCACACCCTTTCCGCGCTCATGTGCGATCCCGGCAATCTTGGCATCCTGCTCTGTAACCCCTTCTGTGGCATCGATCACCATCAGCACCACATCCGCTCTCTCTACTGCCGTTACAGTACGAATGATACTGAATCTCTCCAGCTCTTCCTTGATCTTATTTTTCTTCGCAGTCCCGCGGTATCGATAAAAATATATTCTCTGTCCTCGTGTTTGATTGCCGTATCAATGGCATCTCTTGTGGTGCCCGCGATATCTGATACGATCACACGGTTTTCTCCGAGAAGCTTATTGACGATCGAAGATTTTCCCACATTCGGCTTTCCGACAATGGCGATCTTCGGACGCTCATCCTCTTCGGTCTCTCCTGCTCCTTCCGGAAAATGCGAAACCACTTCATCCAGCATATCACCGATTCCCAGTCTGGACGCCGCAGAGATCGGAACCGGATCCCCGATCCCAAGATTATAGAACTCATACACGTCCGGCATAAATTTATCAAAATTATCCACCTTGTTGACAACAAGCACAACTGGTTTTTTAGAACGTCTGAGCATATCTGCCACTTTGGAATCTGCATCCACAAGCCCCTGACGCACATCGGTAATGAACACAATGACATCTGCCGTATCAATGGCGATCTGCGCCTGCTCTCTCATCTGTGAAAGAATGATATCGCTGCTGTCCGGCTCAATTCCGCCGGTATCGATCATCGTAAATTCTTTGTCCAACCATGACACATCCGCATAAATACGGTCTCTTGTTACACCCGGAGTGTCTTTTACGATCGAAATCCGCTCCCCGGCTAATGTATTAAACAGTGTAGACTTCCCCACATTCGGTCTTCCTACAATCGCTACTACTGGTTTACTCATATTTTCAACTACCTTTCTCTCCATT
>ENA-OQJB01000335-OQJB01000335.1-human-gut-metagenome-genome-assembly--contig:-NODE-335-length-25450-cov-5.945741_pt1 | contig 25450 bp, 25 predicted proteins | sample MGYA00242599_ERZ504765 | MGnify/ENA primary metagenome ERZ504765 (study PRJEB26092, sample SAMD00036354) | human gut metagenome | host: Homo sapiens | study: EMG produced TPA metagenomics assembly of...
GCGGGAGCATTTGGCTGTGTATTTCTTGGATTTATGCAGTCCTGGATTTGGTTTTGTTGTTGTTTGTATTTGCAAAATCAGCGTATTCTTTAAGTCTTGTGATCTACGATTCGATGCTTACCGATATTACATCGGAAGAACGGATGGATGAAGTCTCTGCGCAGGGATATGCCTGGGGGTATATCGGAAGCTGTGTTCCGTTTATTTGCAGTCTGTTGCTGGTATTGTTTTATGATAAAGTGGGAATTTCGATGCAGACAGCGATGGGGAATTTCGTTTTTCTGGTAGCGGTCTGGTGGATTGCACTGACGGTTCCGCTTCTGAAATCATACCGTCAGACACACAGTCGGAAACCGACAGTACACGCAGGACAGTCCGGTGTGCAAAGATTGGGACAGATCGTTTCTGAATTAAGAAAAGACAAAAAAGTGCTGTTTTTTCTGGCAGCATTTTTCTTCTATATTGATGGGGTATATACGATCATTGACATGGCAACTGCATATGGTACTGCTTTGGGGCTGGATACCACAGGTCTTTTGCTTGCACTCCTTTTGACACAAATTGTTGCATTTCCGGCGGCTCTGTTGTTTGGAAGGATTTCCAGAAAAGTAAGTGCATCGAGATTGATTCTGGTATGTATTTCTGCGTATTTTCTGATCGCTCTGTATGGAATCGGACTTCACCGGCAGTATCAGTTCTGGATTCTGGCAGTCTGTGTGGGATGCTTTCAGGGAGCAGTTCAGTCCATGTCCCGTTCCTACTATGCGAAGATCATTCCGGCAGAAAAATCCGGAGAATACTTCGGAATTTATGATATTTGCGGAAAAGGAGCTTCTTTTATGGGAACCATTCTGGTGTCTGCAGTGAGCCAGATTACAGGCAGTGTAAATCTGGGAGTAGGAGCGCTTTCTGTGATGTTTCTGGCAGGCTTTTTCTTGTTTTTGAAAGCGGACAAAACAGAAAAAAGCGAGGAAGAACAAGAAAATCCAGGCGTACTTTTTCAGCAGCCTGGATTGGGTCAGTGATCTATGCAAAAAATGCTTTTGCAGCTTTGAGCAGATATTCGGTATCCTTGACTCCGGCAGTTTCATATGGAGAATGCATTGCCAGTTGAGGAAGTCCGATATCTACGGTATTGAGTGCAACCTGTGTGTTGGAAATATTGCCCAGTGTGGAGCCGCCTGCCATGTCGGAACGGTTGGTAAATGTCTGATACGGAACATCTGCCTGCTTGCAGATATCCTTGAACATAGCGGCAGAAATGCCGTCTGTGCAGTATTTCTGGTTTGCATTGTATTTGATGACGATTCCTTCATTTAAATACGGGCGGTTGACAGGATCCGCTTTATCTGTATGGTTTGGATGAACCGCATGGGCATTGTCCGCAGAGATCATAAAACTCTTGGACAGTGCGATAAAGTAATCCTGCGTATCCATGCCGAATACCGTACAGATACGGAACAGCGTATCTCTGAGGAACGTAGATGCAGCGCCCTGTTTTGTTGTACTTCCGACTTCTTCGTTATCCAGAACGCAGTGAACGGAAACTGCCTGTTTGCGGTCTGCGCCAAGCAGGCCGTAAAGAGAAGCGCAGGCACACTGGAGATCATCCAGACGTGGAGCAGAGAGAAATTCCTCGTTCGCTCCCCAGAGAGTCCCCTTCTGACGATTGTAGAGGAAGAGATCGTGACTCAAAATTTCTTCTTTTTCAACATCAGCATACTTTGAAATCGTATCTAAGAACGTATCTTTTGCAGAAATATCCCCGTATAATGGAAGCAAGTCTGTCTGTGCATTATAAGCGTATCCGCTGTTGGCATCCCGGTTCATATGAATGGCAAGATTCGGAATCAGAAGGAGATCCCGGTCTGCGTTGATCAGTTTCGCACGGTAGGTACCGTTTTCTTTTACGATCACCCGTCCGGCAACAGAAAGTGGACGGTCAAACCATGGAGCACAGAGCATACCGCCATAGCGTTCTACGTTTAATTTGATGTAATGATCTTCTACGGCCATCTCCGGATTTTCTTTGATCTTAAAGGAAGGCGAATCACTGTGGCTTGCAATGATACGGAATCCATTTTGAAGAACTACAGATTCCGGAATGGAGAACGCAATGATAGAAGATCCGTTTCTTGTAACAAAATAATCATTACCAGGTGTTAAATTCCATGTCTGATCTTCTGACAGCTCTTTAAATCCATGTTTTGTCAGAATCTCTTTCGTAGTCTGCACTGCATGAAAGCAGCTGGGACTGTTCTCTATAAATTCCAGTAAATCCGTTGTAATTTTATTTGACATATTTTGTTTCCTCCTACATTCATAACTAATGTCTATTTTAGCACGAGGCTGCGGCGTTGAAAAGAGCCGGTGATTCTGTTACCATAAGGAATAGGTAAAACGATTTTCAGAGAAAGAAGAAGGTGAGAACAATGCGGATTTTAGTAGCAGAAGATGAAAAAGACCTGAACCGTCTGCTGAGCGCCAGATTGAAAGCAGAGAATTACAGTGTGGACTCCTGTTTTGACGGACAGGAGGCGTTAGATTATCTGGAAGGGGCGCCATATGATGCGGTGGTCCTTGATATTATGATGCCGGTTCTGGACGGTCTGAGTGTCTTAAAGACGATGAGACAAAAGGGGAATCAGACTCCGGTCTTGCTTTTGACGGCGAAGGACAGTGTAGAGGATCGTGTCCGCGGGCTGGATGCGGGAGCGAATGATTATCTGGTGAAACCGTTCGCGTTTGAAGAACTTTTAGCGCGCATCCGGGTGCTTCTGCGCAAACCAAAGGAGGCGCCGCAGACAGTCTGCAGACTGGATGATCTGGAAGTACATCTGGATACCCATCAGGTGCTGCGTGCAGGGCATGAAATCAAGCTTTCCGGAAAGGAGTTTGCGCTGCTGCGCTATATGATCCAGAATACGGGAATTGTGCTCTCCAGAGACCGTCTGGAGCAGCATTTGTGGAATTATGATTATGCAGGCGGCTCGAATGTAATTGATGTATATATCCGTTATCTGCGTAAGAAGATTGACGAAGGGGCACAGACGAAGCTGATTCATACTGTGCGGGGAGCCGGATATGTTATGAGGGCAGAACCATGAAACGATTTTCTTTGAAATTAAAATTGACAGCGATGTATTCCTTTTTATGGTACTGGTGACCTGTTTCTGCCTTGCAGTCCTTTTTCTCTGAGCGGAAATGAAATCCTGACATCTGCACAGATGCACTTAAGAGAACGTGTGCAGGAAAGTGCAGATGAAATCGAGCTGGAAGACGGGGAATTCGAAATTGATTCGGATTTTTATTCACTGGATAACAATGTATATCTGGCGCTTTATGATACAGGTGGAGACTTCTTATATGGAAAGGTTCCGCCGGGACTGGAACAGGCTCCGCAATTCGAGGATGGAAAGATCCAGACGGTGAAAAGTGGAACAGAGCAGTGGTATGTGTATGATGTGCAGTATGAAATGGAAAATGGCCAGGAATTCTATATCCGGGGTGTAGTTTCTGTTACAGAGACACAGAAAGAATTTTTGATCGCAGTCCGATTTGCGGTGATTTTACTACCTTTGACTGTGATTTTAACGGTGCTGATCGGGTATCGTTTGATCAGGCGAACGCTTCTTCCGGTACGGCAGATGACAGAGACTGTACAGGAGATTCAAAAAGACGGAGATTTAAGCCGCAGGATCGGAGTCAGCCAAGAGACCGGAAAGGATGAATTTTATCAGCTGGCAGGAACATTTGACGGTATGCTGGAAAGCCTGGAACAGGCGTTTCTCAGGGAACGGCAGTTTACATCGGACGTTTCCCATGAGCTGCGAACACCGGTCAGTGTGATTCTGGCACAGTGCGAGGCATCTCTGAATCGCACAGATTTGTCAGAAGAGCAGAGGAAAGAAATTCTTCTGATCCGGAAAAAAGCAGGAGAAATGTCTCAGATGATCTCTCAGCTTCTGTTATTGTCACGGGCAGATCAGGGGCGGCAGCAGTTAAATAAAGAAGAGATCAATATTAGTGAATTGACAGAAATAATTGTGGAAGAACAAAAGATGCTGGCGCAGAGGCGTAAAATTGAGGTTCATACAGAGATAGAACCAGACATCACAGGCTATCTGGATGAATCCTTTTATATCCGTATGTTGGATAATCTGATTTCGAATGCAGTTTCTTACGGAAAAGAAGGTGGGAATATTAAAGTGACACTTCATCAGATTCCGTCAGGGGTACAGGGAACGGTAGAAGATGACGGAATCGGAATCAGCAGAGATGATCAGGTGCATATATGGGAGCGGTTTTACCGGGTGGATGCCTCACGGACTGGAAAGGAAGAAGGTTCGCACTCCGGCCTTGGACTTTCCATGGTAAAATGGATTGCACAGGCACATGGAGGGAATGTCCGGGTGGAGAGTGAGATTGGAAAAGGCAGCTGCTTTACATTTGAGTTAAAATTCTAATCTTATTTTAATCTTCATGGAATATATTATTCTTACAAACAAAGAATAACAGTGTAGAAATGCAGTTGATAGAAAGAGAGGAATTAAAATATGATGAAGAAAAGATATTTTGCAGCGGCAGCAGTATGTGTGATGGCAATGAGTATGTTTACAGGATGTGCAGGAAATGATGGAAAGGATATTGGAAAAGATGCAGCGAAAACAGCAGCATTTTCAGATGCAGGTGTAACAGAAGACGAAATCACAAGGCTGAAAGTAAGCAAGGATCACGATGACGGAAGAAGTATTTATGAGGTTGATTTTACAGTTGCATCCACAGGGGAAGAATATGATTATGAGATTTCAGCAGAAGATGGCAGCATACTTCAGGTTGACAAAGAGATGGACAAGGGAAGTGTGAGTACGACACAGAATCAGGATCAGAACGCTTCTGAAAATTCCACACAGCAGGGAAGCAGTAACACAGCAAATCAGACAGAGGCGGCAATTTCAGAGGAAGAAGCAACAAATCTTGCGTTGGAAAGAGTGCCGGGGGCATCTGCACAGGATTTGAGAATTCAGTTGGAGTTTGACGATGGAGTTCAGAAATACGAAGGCGACATTATTTATGACGGAAAAGAATATGATTTTGAAATTGACGCCAATACCGGAACATTTCTGGAATGGAGTGAAGAACGGGTTGGATAAGGGAAAGGATAAAAAGAAATGACAGGATTAAGTACACTATGTTATATCGAAAAAGACGGAAAATATCTGATGCTGCATCGCACAGTAAAAAAGAATGATGTCAATAAAGATAAATGGATCGGTGTGGGCGGACATTTTGAGGCAGACGAAAGTCCGGAGGAATGTCTGTTGCGGGAAGTGAAAGAGGAGACAGGATACACTCTGACTTCCTGGAAATATCGTGCGATCGTGACATTTGTGTCAGGTGACGGTGTGACAGAGTATATGTCCTTATTTACAGCAGATGGATTTACAGGAGAACAGATTGCCTGTGACGAGGGAGAACTTAGGTGGGTAGATAAAAAAGAAATTGACCGACTCAATCTCTGGGAAGGGGATAAAATATTCTTCCGACTCCTGGAGGAATCGGAAGAATTCTTTTCTCTGAAACTGATCTATGATGGAAACGGAAAGCTATTGAAAGCGATGCTGAATGGAAAACCGATGAATTAGATCAGGTAGCAATACATGACAATAAAGTGGCAGGCACTTCCGGCCATAACAAAAAGATGAAAAATCTCGTGGCTTCCGAAATTCTTATGTTTACTATTGAAGATCGGAAGCTTTAATGCGTAGATAATACCGCCGATCGTGTAGATGATTCCCCCTGCTAAAAGCCAGCCAAATGCCGCCGGCGATAATGAGTGGAAAATCTGTGTGAAAGCCAGTACGCAGATCCATCCCATCCCGATATAGAGAATGGAAGATACCCATTTCGGGCAATAGACCCAGAAGGCCTTGATCAGAATTCCTACAATGGCGATCCCCCAAACAATGGAAAGCAGGATCAGTCCGGTACGTCCTTTCAAAGTGATCAGACAGATTGGAGTATAGCTTCCTGCAATAAGGATAAAGATCATCATGTGATCGATCTTTTTCAATATCGTATTTACTTTTGCAGAAATATCAAATGTATGGTAGGTCGTGCTGGCAGCATACAGCAGGATCAGACTGATCGCATATACGGCAAGGGAAATGAGAGATACCCTGCCCGGTTCATGGGCTGCCTTTATCAACAGAGGAATCGCGCCGCAGATTGCCATAAGCATACCAATAAAATGTGTGATCGCGCTGCCGGGGTCTTTTAAATGTTGTGTTTTGTTCATTGATATCTTCCTCCTTAAAACTTGAAAATTACATGTAGTTTTCAAAACTACATTAAGTATATGTGTATATTACACCTTGTATTCCTTGAATGCAAGTGATTTTAAAAAATTTTATAACCAAAGAAATTTTGACAGAAATAGAAATTTCTGATATGATAATTCAGATTGTATTGTGGGACTGTTATACAGTCCCCTATTTTTGTTTTGAGAAAAGGAGATTTATGGAAGAATTAAAATTTGAAGAGTTAGAGTTGTGTCCTGAAATATTAAAAGCAGTCAAACATATGGGATTTGAAGAGGCATCACCGATTCAGTCCAAAGCGATTCCTGTGATCATGAGCGGAAAAGATGTGATCGGACAGGCGCAGACAGGAACCGGAAAAACAGCAGCCTTTGGAATCCCGCTTCTGGAAAAGATTGATCCGAAGAATAAAAAACTTCAGGCGATTGTTCTTTGTCCGACAAGAGAGCTGGCAATCCAGGTTGCAGAAGAAATCAGAAATCTTGCAAAATATATGCATGGGATAAAAGTTCTGCCAATCTATGGAGGACAGGAGATTGTAAAACAGATCCGTTCTCTGAAAAGCGGCACACAGCTTGTGATCGGAACACCGGGACGTGTGATGGATCATATGCGCCGCAAAACTATGAAAATGGATCATGTGCATACGATTGTGTTGGATGAGGCGGATGAGATGCTCAACATGGGATTCCGTGAGGATATTGAGACAATTTTGGAAGGAATTCCACAGGAACACCAGACAGTACTTTTTTCTGCGACAATGCCAAAGGCAATCTTAGAGATCACAAAACAGTTCCAGACAAATGCGGAACTGGTGAAGGTGACGAAGAAAGAGCTCACCGTTCCGAACATTGAACAGTTTTACTATGAAGTGAAACCGAAGAATAAAGAGGAAGTGCTTTCCCGTCTTCTGGATATTTATACACCGAAACTCTCCGTTGTATTTTGTAATACGAAGAAACAGGTAGATCTGCTTGTGAATGGACTGCTGGGAAGAGGATATTTTGCGGCAGGACTTCATGGAGACATGAAGCAGGCACAGAGAGACCGTGTGATGCAGGGATTCCGTTCCGGAAAGACAGATATTCTTGTGTGTACAGACGTAGCAGCAAGAGGAATCGATGTGGATGATGTGGAAGCGGTATTTAACTATGATCTTCCGCAGGATGATGAATATTATGTGCACCGTATCGGAAGAACCGGACGTGCCGGACGCGTGGGACGTTCGTTCTCTTTTGTTTCAGGAAGAGAAGTTTATAAGCTGAAAGAGATTCAGCGTTACTGCAAGACGAAAATTTATGCACAGAAAGTACCGTCTTTAAACGATGTTGCAAATACAAAGATGGAAAATGTACTGGAAGAGATTGAACAGATCATTGAAAATGAAGATCTGACAAAATTCCTTCAGATCATTGAAGAACGTGTCAATGAATCTGATTATACTGCAATGGATCTGGCGGCAGCATTTTTGAAATACTGTTCCGGACAGCAGGAGACAGAAGAAAAAGATATGGAATTTGGTGATACCGGGGCAGAAGAAGCCGGAATGGTTCGTCTATTTATTAATATCGGTAAGAAAAACAAAGCAAAACCGGGAGATATCGTGGGCGCAATTGCCGGTGAAAGCGGAATTCCGGGAAAACTGATCGGAACGATCGATATGTTTGATAAGTATACATTTGTAGAAGTTCCGAGAGAATATGCACGAGATGTACTCAATGCAATGAATCATACGAAAATCAAAGGAAAATCTGTTGCGGTAGAGCCGGCAAATCAGAAATAATCAAACTGGACTGGTTAAAAATACAATAACTGGACATTTTCATCTATCCACTCTGGTGGTAGGATAAGACCATCAAAAATGAAAAGAGGGAAAACGATGGAAAAGAGAAAGCAGACAGTAGTAAAACTGGCACAGACAGCACTTTTGGCAGCACTTTGCTTTGTATCATTTACATTTTTGCAGATTAAGATCCCGATGCCGGGTGGAGATGCTACATCCCTTCATATCGGGAATGCATTTTGTGTTCTGGGAGCATTGCTCTTAGGCGGTTGGTACGGCGGACTGGCCGGCGCAATTGGGATGACGATCGCAGATGTTCTGGATCCGATTTATATCGTAGGAGCACCAAAGACATTTGTGTTGAAGCTCTGTATTGGTCTGATCGTAGGACTTGTGGCACATCGTATCGGGAAAATTAATGAAAGTACAGATAAGAAATATGTATTTCGCTGGAGTGTCCTTGCATCCGTTGCAGGACTGGGATTTAACGTGATCGCGGACCCATTGGTAGGATATTTTTACAAACAGTATATTTTAGGACAGCCGCAGCAGATGGCAGAAGTACTTGCAAAATGGAGTACAGCAACCACATTTGTGAATGCAGTTGTATCTACGATTCTGGTGGCAGTTCTGTATAATGCACTGCGTCCGGTGTTGTTAAAAAGCGGGATGCTGCAGATTGTAAGAAAAACAGAAGAAGTCAAAATTTGAAATAGAGAAATGTGAAACCCTGGATGGAGAAATCAGATGAATTTCTTCATCTGGGGTTTTCTATTGCTTCTAAATATTGTTTTTATCATCCGATTCCAATAAAATAATGGGCAGACAAGAGGTGGAATAAGGATAAGAAAAATTATTTTTAGGCACACCGACTATGGTTTAGCCGGTGTGCGGTTGTTAGTGACCAGAGTAAGTAAAAATTGCGGTGTAATATTCCACATCTTCAGAGGCTATGGACTCATTTCCTTCGTAAGGGCCATAGTATTTATAAGCACGGTCATCACGACCGGTGATATATACAAGCAAATCATCGGATGCATCTGTCAGATCCAATCTTTGCATAAATGTTTCATGCATCTGTTTGGCCGAGTTTGTAAGACCGATATCCTCAAGTTTGCGAGCCATTTGGTCTACTACATTTTTCATCTCGGCGAGTTGGGATTCGGAATAAACATCCCCGGTGGGAGTACTCGCTTTATCCCCTATGAAGCAGATAGGTTCCTGAGTTCCGGTGTATTCTTGGAATGAGCGATCATATGTTAAAATGTGAGTTTCTGCAATTGTCCAGGCTGTTCTATACTGATATCGGTAAATACTAATGCAAATATATGTTTTATCTTTATCTTCTTTTAAAAATACTCCATTTTCCGTAATACTACCGCCGATATCAACAGGGTCAGCAAATGTTTTATACTCAGCAGTATTTTTTATAGTACCATCCTCATGTTCGTACATACGAAGTATAAGCTGCTTCTGAGGAGTTTGTACTCCACTGTTATTATTTGCATATGGTTCCAGAAAAACGGCAAGAAGTTCATTTTCTCCATCATGATCAAAGTCCAAAATACTGTAGTTCAAAAGACCGTGTATTTCTTTTTCCCATGTTAAAAAACGCTCATGTTCCATAGTATCAATTTGATAGGTTCCGTCATCTATTGTTCCATAAGAGGGAATCATTGTCTCATTTACATACTTTTCCCAATCATATGGAGTTTCCTTATTTTGAAAAGATGCAAAGAGACCACCACCTATGGTAACAGCTGCTGTAATTCCCAAAATGATTTTGGTGATGAAGCCTTTAGTAGCAGTTAGAGATGCGGTGGTTGGTTTTACATTGTTGAGGGCGGTTGGTTTATCTGCCATTGATAATGCCTGCCAGATCTCACTAGAAAGCGTGGGTGGTATTGGAGTAGCTGCATTTTTGAAAAGGCAGAGGAAAAATGGAAGTGGTGCAAGACCATAAAGCTTAGTTCCTCTTTTTCCAGTTCTCTGACTTGCAGTTCCATTTTTTTTCGTCCGTAAGCAAGCCTCGATTTCACGGTGTTTTCTGAACAATTGAGCAAGTGGGCAATCTCTTTTATGGACATTTGCTCATAGTAATACAAGGCGATTGGAACTCGTTGTTCTTCTGATAGAGAATTGAGAATGTTGTCTATCAGACGAGCTGTTTCTTTTTGATCAATGGCTATTTCTGGAATATTTTCAATTCTATCATCTTCAAAATCCAATATTTCATCAGAATTGGAATAAGTGATAGAAGAGAAAGCAACAGATTTTGTTTTTCTTAAATAGTCAATTGTATGATTATGTGCAATTCTTTTCATCCAGGAACAATACTTTTCAGGATTTTTTAATTGTGATAAATTGTTGAATCCTTTGATAAAACTGTCCTGGACCAGGTCAAGAACAGTGTCCGGATCTTTTATCATAGCATGTACAGTGTAATATACGTTGCTGTATGCGATATGATAAAGTGATTCAATAGCAGACTGATCATTAGAAATAGCCTGTTGGATCAATTCAGGAGTGGCTTGTAAATATGTACCACAGTTTGGACATAGAGTGATTTCATCGTTTACCTTTTCTCCGCATTTATAACAGTTCATAAGTTCTCCTTCCCATAGCATAGTGTATTTCTGTTAACGTTTGTCAGGTGTTTCATTTTCTTCATTAAGGATTTTTAAAATTTGTTGTAAGAGCTTTTTTGCGGTTTCGGAATCTAGTTGTCCGCTTTCTACTAATTTTGCAAAAAGTATTGTAAAATAGTCATCCTTCATTCCTATTACCTCCGTTCTATAATGATGACGATAGATGTTGGCAACAGGTTTTAAAAAGTAAATTATTTTAATGTTAGTATACTGCATGTTATGCTGTATAAGATATTAAAATAATAGCATAATGTGCTGTAGAATAACAACAGAACATTTGCAGGAGGATTGATATTGAAGAATGAACTTGATTATACCAAATTGGGGGAGCGACTAAAAGAAGCACGTATAAAAAAACACATGACGCAAGAGGAATTGAGCGAAAAAATTGATTCTGCCACAAGTTCTATTTCCCATCTGGAAAATGGCACACATAGTCCTTCGCTCAAAACACTGATAAAGATTTGCAATGTTTTAGAAATAGGGATTGATGCACTTCTTTGTGACAGTCTTTCGGCGATATCCTCGTCCTATTTAGACAAAGATTTTGAAAAGTTGTTATCTGATTGTACAGTGCAAGAGAAAAAATTATTGCTCAGAATATTAGAGGTGACGAAAAAAACATACGGGAACAAAAATAGCTGTGGAGTATGCCTCACAGCTATTTTTGTTCCTGTATTGCTTTTTTTAACTATGTATGCTAAATTTGTATTATTAAGCAATATATGCTAAATAATAATATAAAAAAGATGGGAAATTATAAAACCTCGGAAAAGAATGATACGTCTAAGAGGATGTAATCATAAAAATACAATAATACAAAAGGAGAAAAGGGTATGAAAAAAATAGTGAAAAGAGCGGGGCTTATTTCAGGAATTATTTTAAGTGCATTCGTAATAGGAGGTTGTGGGAAAACGGTTGATCTAAACGATTGTGTAGAGGTGAAAGTTTCCGGAATTGATGGGAAAGGAAAAGCTGAGGTCACAGTTGATTATGACAAGATGGAAACTTTGCTTGCAAAAGAATTGAATATTGAGGTGAAAGATAAGGATATAGAAAATATAGAAGATTTGGGAAGTGCGGTAGATGGATTATCGAAGATAGATCAGGCAGAAAATTGTGTTAATTTTCAGGTGCAGCCGGCAGATAATTTAAAAAATGGAGATAAAATAACAGTAAAATCAATAATTGATGAGGAAAAAGCAAAAGAATTAGGTATTAAATTTAAATTTAGTGAAAAAAAAAAGGAAGTCAGTGGATTGCAGACAGCAATTGTTATCAGTCAAGAAGAGTTATTTAAGGATGTGATTGTAGAATTTACAGGTGCATCACCAGATGCCGCAGTACAAATCAGAAATATGTCTAAAGACAAGATTTTGTCAGAAATAAGCTTTCAGGCAGATAAAACAAGTGATATACAAAAAGGAGACACGGTTACTGTGACCGCAACAATTCCAAGCGAATTGGAAGAGCAGGGATATGTATTTGAGAATACAAGCAAAGAATATAAGGTGGAAAAAGTAGACTCCTATGTGCAAAAGTTTGAAGATTTGCCAGAAGAAGATTTAAAGAAAATAATGAATCAGGCAAAAGATATGGTAGAAGCTAATTTAAAAACCGGTAAATTAAGTACGTCCTTTTACAAAGGGAATGAACTGGCTGGTACAATGGAACGGTTTGATTCAATTAGTGAGCCGCAATTAGAGAAGTCATATTTTTGCCATATGAAAGACGGGATTACATCCTTGTGGGAAACTAAGAATAAGATGTATATCACGTATTCTTTTAACGTGACGGGAATGCACATGTTTGGTCCGAAAGAAGATTACCAGAACTGTTATATTCGCATTGCCTGTGAAGATTTGATATTAACGAAAGAGGGAGATTTACAATTTGATATAGGAACTATGAAATTTTCAAATGGATATGCCTATTTCGATTCATTCTACACACAGGAGATAGCGAGTCTGAAAGATAACTATGAAATTGAAGAAATAGATCTTTCTTCATATCAGCAGTAGTGAGAATAATTCTGGAATAGAAAAATGAAAGAAGAAAAGTTTAAGAATAACATTTTATGGTACAATTTTACTTTATGTATTCTTGTTGTGTGCATTCATGCACAGAATATGCATATTTTTATAGAACCAGTAGCGTGGATTAATCATGCAATCAGTTTTTTGGTTGAGAGAATTGCGTGTCTGGCAGTTCCGGGATTTTTTATGTGTTCAGGATATCTGTTTTATAGGAATTTGACATGGAAAAAAGTTACAGAAAAACTAAAACGAAGAGTGTTTAGTCTTGTCATTCCGTTTTTGATATGGAATCTTTTATACTATATTTTGCATTTTGTAGCACGGAGAATTCCGTATTTTGGACAATTATTCGATACCACAGTACCGTTTTCGTTACAGGAATTCATAAATGCAGTATTTTGCTACAAATATAATCCAGTATTTTGGTTTATGTTATATTTGATTTTGTTTTCATTTATGAGTCCGATTATTTATGGAATTTTGCGGCAGAAATGGGTGGGATTATTTGTAGTAATACTGGTTCTGGTCATCAATTTTTCGGAAGTACTTGTATCTTATATTCCAGTGAAAACAGGTGATATTTTGGGATGGAGTTTCTACTATTTGACAGGTGGATATATTGGAATTCACTGGACAGAAATTGTAATGCCAAAGAAGAAGTATTTACCTGTAGTGATTTTGGGGATTGGTATGTGTTTCAGCTTTGTATTATCTTTTGTCTACGGGGAGAATGGATGGATTTATATATATAAAATGTGTGGGGCTGCTTTTTTATGGTACTTCATTTCAGCAATAGAGTTGGCACAAGCTCCGGGATGGATGAAAAATACATTTGTTATTTACGCAGTTCATCAGATAATGGCACTTTTTATTAATAAACTAACCAATTTGCTTTTTGGAAATAGTATGTATGTAGGTGGAATTATATTTCTGTTCATACCTGTTGTGGTAGTAGTATTTTGTTATTTTATGGAATTATTTATGAAAACATATTTTCCGACTGTGTGGAAGATAATATCTGGGAGAAGATGAGTCTCAAAATCAAAACCCCCAGGAGAATCTCAATCAACATGATTCTCCTGGGGGTTATTTTACTTAAGCATGAATCGTAGTTCCGGTCTTACCCTTGAGTGCATCATTGATCTTGTCATAAGATGTGATCAGAGCGGTACGTCCTTCCCTTTCTTCTACAAATTCAACGGCAGCCTGGAATTTCGGGAGCATGTTGTAGACTCCGAAATGTCCCTGTTCCATATATTCTTTTGCCTGTGCAGCTGAGATTTCTCCCAGTTTTTCTTCGTTGTCTTTTCCGAGATTGATACATACCTGCTCTACACTTGTCAGGATGATCAACTGATCGGCATCCACACCTTCTGCAAGTTTTCCGGCAGTCAGGTCTTTTTCAATGACTGCGCTGGCGCCTTTTAAGTGATTATCCTGTTCCAGTACAGGGATTCCGCCTCCACCGGCAGCGATTACGACCTGATCAGCATCCAGAAGTGCGTTGACTGCATCCAGTTCCACGATCTTCACAGGATGCGGAGCGGAAACGACTCGTCGGAATCCTTTTCCGGCTTCTTCGATCACATAATTTCCTTTTTACGCTCTTCGTTGGCCTCTTCTGCGCTCATGTAACGTCCGAGAACTTTGGTTGGTGTATAGAAAGCCTCGTCATAAGGATCTACGATCACCTGTGTCAATACAGTGCTGACTGTACGGTAGATTCCGCGGTTCATCAGTTCTTCCCGGATTCCGTTCTGGAGATCGTATCCGATATAGCCCTGGCTCATGGCAGAACATACAGACATCGGTGCAGCTGTATAATTTTCATGACGCTGTCCGAATTCATTCATGGCAGTGTGGATCATCCCTACCTGTGGAGCATTGCTGTGGGTGATCGCAACCTGAAATCCGGCTTCGATCAAATCTGCGATTACTTTTGATGTATTTTTTACTGCGACTTTCTGCTCCGGCAATGTAGTTCCAAGAGCACGGTGTCCCAGTGCAACGACAACTCTTTTCTTCATAGTCATATCCCTTTCGTTAAATAATTGTGATGAGTAAATTATATTATTTTTCGTACAAAAAAGCAACGTTATTCCACGCAGAAGTTGTGGATTATCGATAAAAGGCAAAGAAGACATCCAGCAACATCAGCATTCCCAGCAGAACACATACGCAAAGCAGGAACCAGAGCGGGATTTTTCTGGTAACCTGTTTCCATTTTGGTGCGATGAAATACTGGCAGGTGCATCCGATCAGTCCCAGGAACACGGCATCCGCAAAAAACGGAGGCAGCAGAGATGGACGAAAGTATTGAGAAATTTTGTGCAGGTCTGCGTGCCAGATCATCTGGACTGTAAAATCTGAAAGGTATCCAATCACAGAGTATAATAACCCGTTCATACAGAATGCCAGAATCGGATTTTTTGCAAATCGGTGCAGCATCGTTACGCTGAGAACACCGCAAATTCCATAAAGAGGAATCCATGGACCAAGCAGAATACTACGGTTCAAAAAGACCCCTTCCATTGTGAGATAGCTCAGTGTTTCCAGAATCCATCCAAGAATGGAAAACAGAAAGAACAGCGAGGCCAGTGTCAGCGGGTGATAGAAACCGGTCGGAGCCAGAGGCTGATGCACAGCACGGACCGGCGGCTGGACAGAAAACAGAAAGGCCGGATACTGATGTGGTTCAAAATAGGCAATCTTTGTATAAGGTCCTTCGGAATCGTCATAAAGCGCTTTGCGGATCAGTAGCTCGTCATCAGAAAGCTCCTGTTCCAGAAGTGGATCATTAAACAGTTCGTAACGGGGAGCGCGGGACCGGATATAATTTTTTCGCAGGGTCATATATAATTCAGCATCGGTGGCTGTCTGATAAGGATTGACAAACAGAAAATCCAGAATACCGAATGTAAGGAGAGAAAGAATGCTCCATCCGATAAAAGACAGATGCAGAAGAAACATCCGCCATTTGTTTCCGCGCATCAGCTGTCTGGATAAAAAGAATGCATCCTTTCGTCCCATCGTCGGGTTCTCAGCCAGTATATAAGGAATCATGCTGTATTCGTACTTTTTGATGATGCCGCCGATGAACGTCAGGTTCCAGAAAGTCTGAAAAACACAACGGCAGGTCATGATCCATGCAGGGTGGGAAAAGAAGTTCACTTTGTAAAGAAAGAAAAGCTTACTGATCGTTGTCTGCTGATAAGTGCGTGCCTCCAGAAAGAAACGGGCTTCTCCGACAAGCAGCACGTTTTGAATGAAGACAGTGTAGAGAAAAGAGAGCAATACCCCCAGGAGAAGCAGAAAAAACGAGGTGGAAAACGGATCAAGGAAGGCCTCGTTGACAGTCTTTAAAGTGGCAAAGATAAAAGATCTTCCACTGGTATATATATTGAGGATGTGTTCGAACAGAGTTGCCAGTGGTGCACCGGAAAACGAAATCTGAAATACGTGCTGCAGCGTGTCTGTTGCGATCGAGGAATTGGAGGCATCTGGAAAATTCAGATGTGTCTGAACAAAAATTGTTTGCAGTCCCGGGCGAAACTGCCGGAAAATAAAAGTGGAAGATGCAAATGAGGTCGTTAAAAATGCGATCAGAAAACAGACAGATACCATTTTCTGATAGTTGCTCTTTAGTGATTTTTTTGCCTGATGTTTCAGATGTTTTCTTGTCCACATAACAGGATTCCTCCGATTCTGATGATAGACCTATTATAGTTGCTTCACGCCAGACTGTCAAAGAAGATTTGCACCTTGTCAACAGAACCTGAAATCTGCTAAAATTTAGATTGCTGTGAACAGTAACCATAGAACAAGGAGGATGAAAAGTTGAGAAAATTGATTCCTTATTTGAAAAACTATAAAAAGGAAAGTATTATCGGACCGCTGTTTAAACTTTTAGAGGCGGTATTTGAATTGATTGTGCCATTAGTCACTGCAAGAATTGTTGATATCGGAATTCAGAACCGGGATATCCCGTATATCTGGAAGATGGCGGCATTGCTGGTGGCGTTTGGTGTAATGGGACTTTTGTGTTCCCTGCTGGCGCAGTATTTTGCGGCAAAAGCAGCTGTCGGTTTCGGAACAGAACTTCGGCATGATCTGTTCTGCCACATTGAACAGCTTTCTTATGCGGCAGTAGATAAGGCTGGCAGCGCCACGCTGGTTGTCAGGATCACAAGTGATATCAATCAGGTACAGTCCGGTGTCAATCTGGTGCTTCGTCTGTTCCTGCGATCGCCGTTTATTGTGGTAGGTGCAATGGTCATGGCATTTACGATCAATGTAAAGACCGCATTGATCTTTGTCGTGACAGTTCCGCTTCTGGCGCTTGTGATCTACGGTATTATGATCGTGACGATCCCGCTGTATAAAAAAGTACAGAAAGCACTGGATCAGGTGCTTGTCTCTACCAGAGAAAATCTGGCGGGAATCCGTGTGATCCGTGCGTTTTGTACACAGAAGAAAGAGCAGGAAGAGTTTGATACAAAGAGTGAGATACTGATGAAGCTACAGTTTCTGACCGGACGGATTTCAGCGCTGTTGAATCCGATGACATATATTATCGTCAACGCCGGGATTATTGCGGTTGTCTGGTATGGGGGCGGACAGGTATATGAAGGGCTGCTGACACAGGGAGAGGTAATCGCCCTGGTCAATTATATGTCCCAGATTCTTCTGGCGCTGGTGGCGCTGGCGAATCTGATTGTTTCCTTTACAAAAGCAGTAGCATCTGCAGCCCGTCTGAATGAGGTGTTTGCACTCAGATCCGAGCTTGTGGACGGAGAGTGGGAGAAAGCAGAGGCGAAAGCGGAAGCCGTGAAAGTAAAGATGGAACACGTGACATTCTGCTATCCGGGCAGTCAGGAGTCGGCGCTGGAGGATATTTCTTTTACCGCGAAAGCAGGAGAGACGATTGGAATCATTGGAGGGACAGGTTCCGGCAAGACAACTCTGGTCAATCTCATTCCCCGGTTTTATGATGTGACAGAGGGAAAAGCCGAAATCGATGGACTGGAGATTTCAAAATACCGGACAGAGGCTCTGCGAAAACAGATCGGAGTGGTTCCGCAGAAGGCAGTGCTGTTTTCCGGTACCATAAAGAGTAATCTTCAAATGGGAAATGAGCAGGCATCTGAACAGGAGATGTATGCAGCATTAAAAACCGCACAGGCTTTGGAGTTTGTGGAGGAGAAGCCGGGAAGGCTGAATGCTCCTGTCAGTGAAGGCGGAAAAAACCTGTCGGGAGGGCAGAGACAGAGGCTGACGATCGCAAGAGCACTGGTGAAAAATCCACAGATACTGATTCTGGATGACAGTGCATCTGCGCTTGATTTCGCTACAGATGCGGCACTTCGAAAAGCATTGTCCCAGGATACGGAAAATATGACCGTATTTCTGGTATCGCAGAGAGCATCCTCTGTCATGCATGCCGATAAGATCCTGGTATTGGATGACGGAAAGATGGTGGGATACGGCAATCATGAAGAGCTGCTTGGAGCGTGCGGTGTCTATCAGGAAATCTGTCGGTCTCAGTTTTCGAAAGAGGAGGGGGTTCAGTATGCATAAAAAGAAAAAAAGTGTATGGAAAAAGATACTCTGGCTGATTCGGCCCTATCTGCATTTTTTGATGCTATCATTCGTATTTGCGGGTATTTCTGCGTTGCTGACATTGTATGCTCCGATTCTGATCGGTAATGCTGTGGATCTGATTATTGGAAAAGGAAGTGTGGATTTTGACGCGATCGGCAGGATTCTGTTCAGGCTGGCAGGGATTATTGTTATAACAAGCGCTGCGCAGTGGCTGATGAATCTGTGCAACAACCACATTACGTATCGGGTAGTTAAGGATGTCCGTACAAAGGCATTTGCAAAGCTGCAGAAGCTTCCTCTGAAATATGTAGACAGCCATGCATATGGAGAGACCATCAGTCGGATCATCACCGATGTGGAGCAGTTTTCGGATGGACTCCTCATGGGATTTACTCAGTTCTTTACCGGTGTGGTGACGATTTTGGGAACCCTGGTATTTATGCTCCTGATCAATGTGAAGATTGCGTTGGTTGTAATCCTGATCACGCCGGTATCTTTGTTTGTGGCAAGCTTTATTGCGAAGAGAACCTATGTGTTTTTTAAAGCACAGTCAGAGACCAGAGCACAGATGACATCCCTTGTCGATGAAATGGTGGGAAATCAGAAGGTTGTGCAGGCATTTGGATACGGTGACCGGGCAGTGGAGAGGTTTGATACGATCAACAAAAAGCTCCAGAAAGTCAGCCTGCAGGCGATTTTCTTTTCGTCCATTACGAATCCGAGTACCCGGTTTGTCAACGGACTGGTGTATACAGGGGTTAGTATTGCAGGTGCGTTTACCGCAATCGGAGGCGGGATCACGGTGGGGCAGCTGTCTTGCTTTTTAAGCTATGCAAACCAGTATACAAAGCCGTTTAACGAAATCTCAAGTGTGGTCACAGAGCTTCAGAATGCACTGGCATGCGCACGGCGGGTATTTGACTTTATTGAGGAACAACCGGAAGAGCCGGATGCGGCATCGGCGATCGAACTGAAAAATCCAGACGGCAGTATGACACTGGAACATGTCAGTTTTTCTTATAATCCGGAGATTAAGCTTTTACAGGATCTGAACCTGAATGTAAAGCCGGGTCAGAAAATTGCGATTGTAGGACCGACGGGATGCGGAAAGACGACGCTGATCAATCTTCTGATGCGTTTTTATGATATTCAAAGTGGAGAGATCCGTGTCGGCAATACCGGAATTCAGAATATTACAAGAGACAGTTTGCGGGCCAACTTTGGAATGGTTCTGCAGGAGACCTGGCTGAAAGCAGGAACGATCGCAGAGAATATTGCGTATGGAAAAGAAGATGCCACAAGGGAAGAAATCGTTGCGGCGGCAAAGGCGGCTCATGCGCATGGGTTTATCCGGAGAATGGAGCAGGGGTATGATACGCTGATTCAAGAAGAGGGCGGAAACCTGTCACAGGGGCAGAAGCAGCTTTTGTGTATTGCCAGAGTTATGCTCAGAATTCCGGATATGTTGATTCTGGACGAGGCAACCTCTTCGATCGATACCCGTACAGAAATGAAGATTCAGGAAGCGTTTCAGAGTATGATGAGGGGACGTACCAGCTTTATTGTGGCACATCGGCTTTCTACTATTCGGGAGGCAGATGTGATCCTTGTGATGAAGGATGGAAATATTATTGAACAGGGCAGCCATGAGGAGTTGTTAGAAAAAGGCGGATTTTATAAAAATCTGTATGAAAGCCAGTTTGCGTCTTAGAAAAAAGCCCGGGGAGATCATGCATTTCCCCGGGCGGTCATATATTCATGCTCGCGTTTTAATTCTGCAAGACAGTCTTTTGCGAGCCAGTGCTGATTGGTCGGTGTGAGGATCGCTTTGTACGGAAACGGTCCCGCACCGCTTTTTTTCAAAGCAAGAAGCGCCTGATCCAGCTTCTGGTTGGAAAGTCCGCAGAATACGATCATTGTATCGGAGAGCTCTTCTCCGTCATAAATTTCTTCAGAAGGTGTCATGTCCGGCAGCCCTGCAAGTACACCGAGAGGCTGGCTGTAATCTTTGAGTGTAATGTGGCGGAGACGCACACGAAGCGGAAGCAGTGCACGTTCCACTTTCTTTTTTACTTCTTTGTCTGATATATGGAATAATAAAATACTTTCTCTCATACAGATGAAATCTCCTATCTATCTTTTTGCATTTATTGTAATAGATTTTATCTTGTAAGGAAAGGGCAGATTATAAAAAATCTATTGACGGGTACAGGGAAAAGAAATATAATAGCTGTATTAAGAAAATAATACAATAATACGACAGGTGTACAGCACACCAGGCACAGCCGGGAGGAAAAGTATGATTGAGATTAAGAATCTGACAAAGACGTATAAGTTGAATAAAAAGCAGATGAAAGAATCCAGAACCACAAATCCGATCAAGACGGCAGTCAATGCTCTTACGCTGACTGCGAAAAAAGGTGAGATTTATGGCCTTTTGGGACCCAATGGAGCAGGGAAGACGACTACGCTGCGCTGTATTTCCACGATCATCAAGCCGACAAAGGGCGAGATTTATGTAGATGGGCATGAGGTGCGCAAAGAGCCGGAGAAAGTGCGGGAAAAGATCGGATTTCTGACCGGAGATATCAAGCTGGATCCACAGTTTTCCCCGGATTATATGTTTGACTTTTTCGGGAAGATCCATGGAGTGAAGCCGGAGAAGCTCAAAGAACGAAAAGAGGAACTGTTTACTTATTTTGGGATCAAGGATTTTGCGCACAAAAAGATGAAAGAGCTGTCAACCGGAATGGGGCAGAAGGCTGCAATCGCAGTCAGCCTGGTACATGATCCGGATATTGTTATTTTTGATGAACCGACAAACGGTCTGGATGTCGTGACGGCAAGGAGTGTGACAGACTATCTGAAGCGCCTGAAAGAGGAGGGAAAGCTGGTCATTATTTCTACACATATCATGTCAGAGGCAGAGAAGCTGTGTGACCGGATCGGAGTGATCATTGACGGAAGGAAAGTGATGGAAGGGCATCTGGAGGATATCTTAAGAGAGACACAGGCAGAAGATCTGGAGGATGCGTTTTTTGAATTGTACAGTCAGGTAAAAGGAGGCGGGGAAGATGCGTGAGATTCGATTGATCTGTAAAAAAGAATTATCCAGAGTGCTGACAGACAGAAAGATGTTATTTTCTGTATTTCTTCTGCCGGCGATCATCATGGTGGTCGTAATGAATGTAATGACCAGTTTTTCGAAAAATTTGGAGAATGATGTCAAATCTCATGCGCCCATTGTTTATCTGCAGAATGCCCCGGAGGGTGTGGAGCAGTACTTGAAGGCGTATAATGAGAAGATGGATCTGCGCACGGTGGATGACGAACAGAAAGTGACAGAGGAAATCAGAGATGGATCAGCCGATTTGTGGATTGCTTTTCCGCAGGATTTTCTGGAGCAGATAGAAGTTTATAAGACAGGGGATGAGATTCCTCAGATCAAAGTTTATTACAATCCGTCCGAAGAGTATTCGCAGGCTGCCTATGAAGGTGTGGCAGGCGGATGTCTGGAGGTTTACCGGCAGGCACTGTTGTCAGAGCGTGTCGGAGATATGCAGTCTTTGACAGTATTTACGGTGAATTCAGACAATCCGGACATGGTAATCCAGGATGAACAGAAAGCCGGCGGCAAAGCACTTGGCATGATGCTTCCGTATTTTGTGACGATCTTACTTTTTGCGGGAGCAATGGGACTGGGAACCGATATGGTGGCAGGAGAAAAAGAGCGCGGTACCATGGCAAGTATGCTGGTAGCGCCGATCAAAAGAAGCTCGATCGTACTCGGAAAAGTATTTGCGCTGATGATCATTTCAGGAATCAGTTCGGTTGTATATGTTGCGGTTATGGTAGGCTTCCTGCCACAGATGATGGGGGCCTACGGAAGTGAAGGTCTGGGACTGAGTCTGGAAGTCGGGCAGGTGCTGATGATGGCATTTTTGCTGATTGCGATTGCATTCCTGTATTCCGGAATCATCGTTCTGATTTCTGTCTTTGCAAAAGATACAAAAGAGGCAAACAGCTATATTATGCCGGTTTATATGCTGATCCTGATTTTGGGGATTGCGACAATGTTTACGACGCAGAATATTGAAAGCTGGTATTATGCAGTACCGGTGTTTAATACAGCGCTGGCGTTACAGGGAATTCTTACAGGAGATGTGAGTGTGATGCAGTATGCGGTGACACTGGCAGAGACATTGATCCTGGGAATGATACTGATCACGGTAATCGCAAAAGCATTTGAAAGTGAAAAGGTAATGGCAAAATAGAAATTGTTTCAGACAGAGCATTTCACAAAGAGAAGGTGCCTGCATATAGTAACAGTAAGAAGGCTGCTGCTGTATGCAGGCGCTTTTTATAGCGGCAGAACGGATTTCGGGAAGCGGGTGTGAGGTGTGAGGCTCTGTGAACTGAGAGAGAAAGAAGTAATCAATATATGTAACTGCAGAAGACTTGGCTGTGTGGTGGATGTGGATATTGATGTCTGCGATGGAAAGGTTCTGGCGATCATTATTCCGGTTCCCGGGAAGATCTGCGGGATACTTGGCAGTGACGGAGAATATGTGATTCCGTTCGGTTGTATTAAAAAAATCGGGCCGGATATCATTTTGGTGGAAATCTGTGAAGAAAAGTTTTTGCAAAAGTACTAGATGTTGGTTATAATGGGGAAAAGAAACCAAATGCAAAGGAAAAAGAAAGGCGGAAATGAGTATGAAATGTCCGTATTGTGGTCATCCGGATACGCGGGTGATCGATTCCAGACCGGCGGAAGACAACAACGCCATCCGAAGAAGAAGATCCTGCGATGAATGCGGGAAACGCTTTACAACCTATGAGAAAGTAGAGACGATTCCCCTGATCGTGATCAAAAAAGACAATAACAGAGAGCAGTATGACAGATCTAAGATTGAAGCCGGAGTTTTGCGGGCATGCTATAAGCGTCCTGTTTCAGCACAGCAGATCCAGCAGACGATCGATGATATCGAGCTCCAGATATTTAAAAGAGAGGACAAAGAGATCCCAAGTAAATTGATCGGGGAGATCGTGATGGACCGTCTCAAAGATCTGGATGCGGTCGCATATGTCCGTTTTGCATCTGTATACAGAGAGTTTAAGGATGTGAACACATTTATGTCCGAACTGAAGAAGATCCTGGAGTAGCCGTATGCGAACCTATAAATTGACGATCGCTTATGATGGAAGCCGGTATCAGGGCTGGCAGAGACAGAGCAATACAGACAAGACGATCCAGGGGCTTTTAGAACAGGCGGCATCTGAGGCGGCAGGATATCCGGTGGAAGTACAGGGATCAGGACGCACAGACGGCGGTGTCCATGCGAAGGGGCAGACGGCCAGTGTGATTTTGCGCGGAAAAGTACAGGAGTCTGAGTTTTTACAAAATATGAACCGGCTGCTTCCTTTGGATATCCGGGTGATCGAAATGGAACTGGTAAAGAACGGATTTCACGCGAGACTCAGTGCAGTTGGAAAATGTTATGAATACTGGATCGATATGCGGGAAAAACCAGATGTGTTTATGCGAAAGTATACCTATCATTATCCGAAAGAGCTGAATATAGAGGCGATGCAAAGAGCAGCGGATGATCTGATTGGACGGTATGATTTTGCCGCATTTACGGACAAAAAGGAGGAAAAGTCCACAATTCGCACAATTTATGCTATAATCGTGGAGGTACAGGGGGACAAGTTGAGGATCGAATACCGGGGCAGCGGTTTTATGTATCATATGGTGAGGATCCTGACAGGAACTCTGTTGGAAGTAGGAGACGGAAGAAGGACGCCGGAATCGGTGAAGGCTGCACTGGCAGGCAGAGATAGGGCAGATGCCGGATTTCTTGCACCTGCAAGAGGGCTGACATTAAAAGAAGTGTATTATTAGATTGGGGGCGGGTACGAAAGTAGACGGTCCCTTTTTGGGTTTTCTAAAGAAAACAGGAGGATTTATGAAGCTGATATCATGGAATGTAAATGGAATCCGTGCCTGCGTACAGAAAGGGTTTCTGGAATTCTTTCGGGAAGCAGATGCAGATATTTTCTGTTTGCAGGAGACAAAACTGCAGGCAGGTCAGATCGAGCTGGATCTGGAAGGATATGAGCAGTACTGGAATTATGCCGTGAAAAAAGGATATTCCGGAACGGCTGTATTTACAAAAAGAAACCATTGAATATGACTTATGGAATCGGAATCGAGGAGCACGATCAGGAAGGTCGTGTCATCACACTGGAATTTGAAGAATTTTATTTTGTGACTGTGTACACGCCGAATTCTCAGAACGAGCTTGCCAGGCTGGATTACCGCATGAAGTGGGAATCTGATTTTCTGGCGTATTTGAAGAAACTGGAAGAGAAAAAGCCTGTGATTTTTTGTGGTGATCTGAACGTGGCACACAAAGAAATTGACTTGAAAAATCCGAAGACGAACCGGAAAAACGCCGGATTTACGGATGAAGAAAGAGGAAAATTCACCGAGATGTTAAATGCGGGATTTATTGATACATTCCGGTATTTCTATCCGGATCAGGAAGGGATTTATTCCTGGTGGTCTTACCGGTTCAGTGCCAGAGCAAAGAATGCAGGGTGGAGGATCGATTATTTTTGCGTTTCAGAATGTTTGAAGGACCGGCTTGCGGATGCGAAGATCCTGACAGATGTTATGGGGTCAGACCATTGTCCGATTGAGCTGGATTTAAAATAAAAAGGAGAGAATGAACATGACAAAGATTGATATTATTTCCGGATTTTTAGGAGCCGGAAAAACAACATTTATTAAAAAGATGCTCAAAGAAGCATTTTCGGGAGAGCAGGTTGTGCTTATCGAGAACGAATTCGGAGAGATCGGGATTGACGGAGGATTTCTTAAGGAAGCGGGAATTGAAATCAGGGAGATGAATTCAGGATGTATCTGTTGTTCGTTAGTCGGAGACTTTGGAAAATCCTTAAAAGAAGTGGTAGATACGTATCATCCGGATCGGATTCTGATCGAGCCATCCGGTGTTGGAAAACTTTCCGACGTGATCAAAGCAGTGCAGGATGTGC
>ENA-OQJB01000338-OQJB01000338.1-human-gut-metagenome-genome-assembly--contig:-NODE-338-length-25361-cov-4.147182_pt1 | contig 25361 bp, 20 predicted proteins | sample MGYA00242599_ERZ504765 | MGnify/ENA primary metagenome ERZ504765 (study PRJEB26092, sample SAMD00036354) | human gut metagenome | host: Homo sapiens | study: EMG produced TPA metagenomics assembly of...
CGAATATTTTTCGTGTGCGCAAACGGTTTTATATTTTATAACACTTCCGCAGGCTATAAGTCTTTCACATCGCTCAATGCAACCAGCTTATTTACAATAGCATAGATAGTCAAACCGGCAGCACTATGTATTTGCAATTTTTTGCTAATATTTCTCCGGTGTGTAATCACCGTATGAATCGACAAAAAAAGCTTTTCCGCTATTTCCTTATTTGTCATTCCCTTCACCACACAGATAACGATTTCCTTTTCCCGCTGGCTAAGCGTATCCTGATTATCCATCCCTTCTTCTTCAGAAACCACATTCAGCAAACCCGCAATTTTCTTAGAAAGAGTTTCCAAATCATCGAATATTGAAATAGACTCATCATACTTACCCAATAATGAAGCATCTACAAAAGAAGTAACCAACGCTATTAAACGTATCCTTTTACCAGATATTTCTTCTCGAAACTTAGCTACATCAAAGTAATCACCAAAAGCAGGATTGACAATCAACATCTCGGGACATTGCGTCCGGACGCAATCGTGCAAAGCTTCAACAGACAACAATTCTATTGGTTGCACTTTTACGTTAGAAAGACGCTTCAACGCAGCAGTCAACCCACCACGAATAATTACAGAAGTTTCTGCAATAGCAATTCGAACGACCTCATTATTTTTCATTTTCCCTCATCCTCCTTTCCAAATTCAGAATAGCAGGAACAAAAATATAATCCTCCACTTTGCAATGAGATTCCAATCCGGCTTCGCAAGCATATATATCAAAAAGAGCCGCATTCAGAAGATTCTCATTTGCCTTGGCGGGACAATATTTTATAATGATATTTTTTAGTTCTGTCAACTTCTCCCCTACCTGATCGTGATGTTTGGAAAAGGTACTGATCTGGTAGTTTTTGGGAGCATTTCCCTTAATCAATGAATCGACATACTTAAAGACGGTTTTCTCTTCATAATCCATGTGCTTACGCACTTCCCGTGTATATTCGTCAAAGAACTTGAGAATAAGAAAAGCCACATCGTCCTGCGAACAGTCGATTGCCTCGATCAGTTTACGACGAATAGCCGGAAGAGAAAAATCAAGAAAATAAATATGTGCCTGCCGCAGATAATCAATCAATGCAGGTATGGAAATATCATCTTTATCCCCATCGAGCCGGGAAAAGCCTTCGGCCATAAAGTTGACTACAATCAGAAAGGTCCGACAGTCCACTCCATTTAGTTCACAAACTTCTTTGACTGTTTTGTCACCAAAACCCAACGAAAGTCCAAAACGACTCATCACTTGCAACAAAGAATAATTATCGCTGATGAGATCGATCATCTTATCAGTTGGCTTGTATTTCTGTAAATTATCCATCATACCTATGTATATTAGAGACTGCAAAGAAACGGAATATTTTGCTGAAATACAATCATCATTTATAGGTATTTTACATCCTCATTCGTTAGCAAATACTAATTATATGCTACTATTTTGTGGCACAACTTTAGGCAAGCTAGTCTTTTTTTAGTAATTTTGTCGCTATCTATTTGTAATTAGTAACTCGTAATTTTATATTTAATAAAATGGCAAACGAACTCGAACTGAAATACGGCTGCAACCCTAACCAAAAGCCTGCCCGTATCTTCATGAAAGAAGGAGAACTCCCCATCGAAGTATTGAATGGACGTCCCGGTTATATCAATCTGCTGGATGCGTTCAACAGTTGGCAATTAGTGAAAGAACTGAAAGAAGCTACCGGACTGCCGGCTGCCGCTTCTTTTAAACATGTCAGCCCTGCGGGTGCTGCTGTTGCGGTAGAAATGAGCGACACGCTGAAAAAGATTTATTTCGTAGACGACATGAAACTCTCTCCATTAGCCACAGCATACGCACGTGCACGTGGCGCAGACCGTATGTCATCATACGGAGATTTCATCGCATTGTCCGACACTTGCGACGAAGAAACAGCACGCATCATCAACCGTGAAGTGTCCGACGGCGTAATTGCCCCCGACTACACAGCCGAAGCGCTGGAAATTCTGAAGAATAAAAGAAAAGGGACTTACAATGTAATAAAGATAGATCCTGCATACCGTCCGGCTCCTATCGAACACAAAGATGTATTCGGAGTGACTTTCGAACAAGGAAGAAACGAATTGAAAATCGATGAAAGCCTTTTGAAAGAGATGCCTACGCAGAACAAAGAAATTCCGGCTGATGCAAAACGTGACTTAATCATTGCCTTAATCACTTTAAAATATACGCAATCCAATTCGGTGTGTTATGCCAAAGACGGGCAGGCAATCGGTATTGGCGCAGGCCAACAGTCACGCATCCACTGTACGCGTCTGGCAGGAAATAAAGCAGATATCTGGTATTTACGCCAACATCCGAAAGTGATGAACTTGCCATGGATTGAAAAAATCCGTCGTGCAGATCGTGACAACACTATCGACGTTTACATCTCGGAGGATTATGACGATGTATTGGCAGACGGCGTTTGGCAGCAGTTCTTCACAGAAAAGCCGGAAGTGCTGACACGTGAAGAAAAACGGGCATGGCTGAATACGATGACAGGTGTAGCTTTAGGATCGGACGCTTTCTTCCCATTCGGAGATAATATAGAACGCGCGCATAAAAGCGGTGTCAGCTACATTGCACAACCGGGTGGTTCCGTACGTGATGACCATGTGATTGGAACTTGCGACAAATATAATATGGCAATGGCATTTACAGGCATCCGCCTATTCCACCATTAACAATATCGACTATTTTTATTCCATATATCCCCATTTATAATGAGAATGAGACAAATCTTCCATTATAAATGGGGATTTCCTATTTCTTCAAGCCCCTCTATCTTTGCAGCGTTACATTTAAAAACGAATCAAAGATGAATAAAATTGGTGTATTTTATGGTTCCACAACCGGAACAACAGAAGACCTTGCCCGTCGAATTGCAGAGAAATTAGATGTACCATCGGCAGATGTATTTGATGTATCCAAGCTAACAGAGGCATTAGTCAATGAATATGACGTATTGGTGCTCGGCTCTTCCACTTGGGGAGCAGGCGAACTTCAGGACGACTGGTACGATGGAGTAAAGTTTTAAAAAAATGCGATTTATCTCATAAGTCTGTAGCCCTGTTCGGTTGCGGCGACTCTGACTCGTATAGCGACACTTTCTGTGACGCAATAGGTATTCTTTATGAAGACTTGAAAGATACCCATTGTAAATTCTGTGGAGCAACAGACACTGCAGGCTACACATTCGACTCTTCTATCGCTGTTGTAGACGGCAAGTTTGTAGGGCTTCCGCTTGACGAAGTCAATGAAGACAATAAGACAGACGAACGTATCAGCGCATGGGTTGAACAAGTGAAACAAGAAATCAGCTAATTTTACCTTAACATAAAAAGAATACTTTGCATCATGGCAACTGAAAGAATCATCCCCGGCGAAATCCGGATTTTTCTTAATCACATTTATGAGTTTAAGAAAGGCGTACGCAACATGGTACTTTATACAATGAGTAAAGAGCACGAAGAATTTGCCATCCGCCGATTGAAAAATCAAAAGATCAGTTATATGATACAGGAAGTAGGCACCAATAAAATCAACCTGTTCTTTGGAAAGCCTGAATGTATGGAAGCCATGCGGCATATCATCATTCGCCCCTTAAATCAACTGACAGCCGAAGAAGACTTTATTTTGGGGGCCATGCTGGGATATGACCTCTGCCAGCAGTGCAAACGGTATTGCAGCAAAAAAGAAGGTATAAAGATGGCAGTTTAAGCAATAACCTTAGCATAAGTTTAGCTTTGTTTGTATGTAGTTTGTCTTGAGTCGGATCGTTTCTGAAAAGAGCAATTTCCTGATGGTAGATATATCCAAAAAGACTGGTTGTGAAGGAAACGATTCACTCAAATACAAACAAAAGCGATGATGAAATAAACAAGAAGGACAACTCTACACATTAACAACAGGCAAAGGTATATATCAGTAAAAATTACCACACTAATATATACCTTTGTCTTTTTTATTCTCTCAATACTTATCTTTCTTTTACTCTTTAGTCTCAAATTACCTACATATACTGAATTTAAGAAATAACTATGCCTAGTATTAGGTATTGCCACATTTTTTAACCTCATCTAACTTTGCAACCGATAAAATTATTAAAAAGATGAGAAAAATAACCGCAATCGTTATTCTATGTCTCCTGCCTTCTCTTTCAAATTCAGCACAGGAGACAAAAGAAATTTCCAAAAATAGTAATTCTTCTTCTACAGAAGATTATACTAAATTCCGTTTTGGTGGATATGGTGAAATGGTCGCTAATTTTAAAGATTATGGCATCAACCGTTTCTATGGAGGAAACGATGGTAATCCAAAGAAAAACAGGAATACCATTTCAATCCCCCGTTTCGTTTTAGCTTTTGATTATAAGTTTAATTCCAAATGGATACTCGGTGCAGAGATTGAGTTTGAATCCGGTGGAACAGGTACAGCTTTCGAATTAGAAAACACCGAAAACGGTGAATACGAAACCGAAGTTGAAAAAGGAGGAGAAGTGGCTATTGAGCAATTTCACATCACACGTTTGATTCATCGCTCCCTCAACGTGCGTGCCGGACATATTATTGTTCCGGTAGGACTGACCAACGCACACCATGAACCGATCAATTTCTTCGGAACTTCACGTCCGGAGGGTGAAACCACCCTTCTGCCCTCTACCTGGCATGAAAATGGTTTGGAAATCTTTGGTTCCTTTGGAAAAGGTTATGCCAGTTTTGACTACCAAGCTATGGTTGTAGCAGGTCTGAACCCTAACGGATTCGATCGCAATACATGGGTAGGCAGTGGTAAACAGGGAATTTTTGAAGAAGATAATTTCACTTCTCCCGCATATGTATTCCGCTTGGACTATAAAGGAGTTCCCGGCTTACGTGTAGGTGCCTCATTCTATTATTGCGCAGATGCAGGAGCCAATTCCGACAAGGAACAGACTTATTCAAGCTATGGAAAAATTCCGGTAAGAATCTTCACCGCAGATGCACAATATCGCAATAAATATGTAACGGCACGTGGTAATATTTTATATGGAAATTTAGGAAACTCTTTGGGAGTGAGCCAAGCAAATGTCAAGTTATCCAATAAATCACCGTACAGTCGTCTGGCACCGGTAGCTAAGAATGCTGTAAGCTATGCAGCAGAAGCCGGTATCAATATCCGCTCAGTCTTCGGAGGCAATAAAAAGATTCCGGTTATCTATCCATTTGCCCGCTATGAATACTACAATCCACAAGAAAAAGGAGAAAAAGGGCAAACGATGGAAAAACGCTGCCAAGTAAGTATGTGGACAGCGGGATTAAATTGGTATGCGTTGCCAAACTTAGTGATAAAAGCTGACTATGCCACCCGTCAGATTGGTACCAACAAAGTTTTTGGCGTTTCAAAAGCATATAACAGTGAAAACGAATTTTCCATTGGAATAGCCTATATAGGATGGTTTATCAAGAAATAACAAATAATCAATTATTTAATTTTTATATGATGAAAACAAAATTCTTTTATGTTGCAGCCCTCATATGGGGATTAGCATTTACAACTACTTCTTGTAGCAGTGACGATGACAACCCGACAGTAGATCCTGCTAACATCGATTACACTTCTGAAAACGCATCAAGCTGGCATAACTACATGAGAAATGTAGCAGCACTTTTAAAAACAGATGCAACCAATCTTTATAACGCATGGAACTCAAGTTATAAAGGAGGCGACAGTTATGCTTCTCTCTTTAAGGCTCATAACGGTTCTCCTTATGCAAGTGCATTGAGCTGTGTAGAAGAAATCGTAGATAAATGCGCGGAAATTGCCAACGAAGTCGGTACCGCCAAGATTGGTGATCCGTACAACTTATACAAAGCGGGAAATACAGAAGAAGCATTGTACGCTGTGGAATCCTGGTACAGCTGGCATTCACGTGATGATTATACAAACAACATTTACTCCATCCGGAATGCGTATTACGGTTCTTTAGACGGCAGTATAAATGCTAACTCTTTATCAACTGTAGTCGCCGGTGTTAATCCATCCTTAGATACTAATGTAAAGAATGCCATTCAAAAAGCGGCAAAAGCCATTCAGGATATTCCGCAACCTTTCCGTAATCATATACCCAGTAATGAAACAGTAGCAGCAATGGATGCTTGTGCCGAACTGGAAAGTATATTGAAGAATGACTTAAAATCTTATATTGCCAATAATGCCAACAACATCAATACCGACGCCGTACTGAATCCTGTGGTAATGCAATATGTAGATGCAGTAGTAGTACCTACCTATAAAAGCTTGAAAGAAAAGAACGATGCTCTCTACAATGCAGTAATAGCTCTTGCAGACAACCCGTCAAATAGCGCTTTCGATAAAGCCTGTGAAGCTTGGATCACCGCACGTGAGCCATGGGAAAAGAGCGAAGCCTTCTTGTTCGGTCCGGTAGACGAGATGGGACTTGATCCTAACATGGACAGCTGGCCTTTAGACCAGAATGCCATCGTGCAAATTCTGAATTCTCAAAGCTGGAGTGATCTTGAATGGAATGAAAATGATGATGAAGCCGCTGTTGAGTCGGCACAGAATGTACGCGGTTTCCACACATTAGAATTCCTTCTCTACAAAAACGGTGAACCACGTAAAGTACAATAAAGACTTATCTTAGCTAAGATATTATTGAGAAGTAAAGGTTGGAAGTCAATCATCCACCTTTACTTCTTTGGTATGTTTAAAACATATTATTGAAATAAAGTCAATAAACAATGAATCACTTTCTAAAATATTCATTCTCTATTTTTTGCCTGTTGGCATGCTCAGCCTGTGATGACGACGGAATTGGCGTATTGGATATCGAAATCCCGGAAGGCTATGCCCTGTCAGCCGGAACATCAACCATTTTCTTGAGTTCATCCGTTGCTTATGATACGCCTGCAGATTGGATAACAGGAGCATATGACGTACGCTTCACCCGAGGCGACAGGCTATATGACGATGTACGTACAAGCAACAACGGGCATGGTGGCGGTCTCGGACCTGTTTATGCCGGTTACTCGTGCGGCAGCTGCCACCGGAATGCAGGGCGCACTAAACCCTCTTTATGGACAGAGGGCGGATCGGGCAGCTATGGTTTCTCCTCCATGCTGGTTTACATATCCCGTAAGAACGGAGCTTTCTTTCAGGATTATGGCCGTGTGCTTCATGACCAGGCAATCTACGGAGTACAACCGGAAGGCAAACTATCCGTAGAATACACTTACGAAACATTTTCTTTCCCTGATGGAGAAGCCTACACGCTTTGCAAACCGCAGTATAGCATATCCGAATGGTATGCCGAAGAGATCAAACCGGAAGATTTGTTTTGCACCGTACGTATTCCATTACGTCACGTAGGTATGGGACAGATGATGGCATTAGATCCCATTGAAATTGAAGCACTCGCAGCAAAAAGCAATTATCCCGAATATGGAATCAGCGGACGATGTAATTACATCACCGAACGGGGAGTAAGATGTCTGGGATTGTCCGGCAACAAAGCCCAACATGCCGATTTAACGGTAGAGTTAGGATTCTCCAGTGATATGGGTGTTACCAACAGCCGCTATCCGGAAGAAATCTGCGAAGGACAAACGCAAGTCAACCAAGGCAGCATGATGGGACTTTCTTATGACCAGTTGGATGTCAGCACAGAAGAGATGGAAAATGTAGATCTCTATATGCAGAGTCTCGGCGTACCCGCCCGGCGTAATATAAACGATCCGCAAGTAATCAAAGGGGAACAAAACTTTTATAAAGCCAAATGTCATCTTTGTCATGTGACGACCCTGCATACCAAACCACGCGGTACTGTGTTATTAAACAATACCCAACTCCCGTGGCTGGGCGGTCAGACCATTCACCCTTATTCCGATTATCTGTTACACGACATGGGTTCGGAAATTATGGGAGTCGGCCTGAATGACAACTACGTAAGCGGCCTGGCACGTGGAAACGAATGGCGCACTACCCCTCTTTGGGGAATTGGCCTGCAAGAAAAGGTCAACGGGCATACTTATTTCCTACATGACGGCCGTGCCCGCAATCTGACAGAAGCTATCATGTGGCATGGCGGAGAAGGAGAAGCATCGAAGAACTTATTTAAAAACATGAGTAAAGAAGACCGCGATGCGCTGATCGCATTTTTAAATTCACTTTAAACTAAAAGTAGTATATACAAAGCAATTATGAAGAAATTTATAATCATTGCCATGCTGACTGCCATCATGCCTTTGGCTGCAATGGCGCAACATGAAGAAGATACAGAAAATGGTGTAGTATCATTGGCTGGAAGAGAAGGATTCACGATCGAAACCAAGAAGGGAGATTTCGTATTCAAACCCTATCTGCTCGTACAAACCAGTGCAAACTTCAATTGGTACGACGATGAAGGACTAGATAAGGCATATAATCAGGATAACATAGCCAACTCCGGTTTTTCCGTTCCTTACGCTGTACTCGGGTTCACCGGAAAGGCTTTCGATAAAATATCTTTCAACCTTTCCATCAATGCGGCAGCCAGCGGAGGCGCATTACTTCAACAGGCATGGTTTGATGTTCAGCTGAAAAAGCAATTTGCCATCCGGGTCGGTAAATTCAAGACTCCGTTCTCACATGCCTATCTGACAACACTGGGAGAAACATTGTTACCCAATTTACCAGTATCACTCACTGCTCCCGTTATCCTCCCCTACTCCTTGAATGCGGTAACACCTAACATTGGCACCGGATTCGATTTAGGGGTAGAGATTCACGGTTTAGTGGCTGACAAATTCGGGTATGAAATCGGTCTATTCAATGGTACGGGCGCTTCTGTCAACACCGCGACAAAGACATTCAGCGATGACTGGCACATTCCGTCTTTACTGTATGCCGGACGTTTCACTTATATGCCGAAGGGAGTGATGCCTGCCACACAGGGAAATCCGAACAGGCTGAATGAAGACAAAATTATGTTTGGTATTTCTACTTCTATTAATGTAGAAAGTGAAAATGAAAGTACCAATGATTATCGTGCGGGATTAGAGTTTGCAATGCTAAAAAACAAACTTTATCTGGGTGCTGAAGTTTATTATATGAATGTAGGTTTTACAAAAAGACAAAAGATTTCCGAGTCATATAATTACCTGGGCGGTTATGTACAAGGTGGTTATTTTATAGCTCCCCGCCTGCAGGCAGCCGCACGTTATGATTTCTTCAATCGTAACGGAATGGACACCAATGGTTTCCTGAATATGCCAGCCGTAGGCATGAACTATTTCTTCAAAAACTGCAACTTGAAGTTACAAGCTATGTACCAGTATATTGCCCGCAAAGGTCATGACACCCAACTCGATCGGGATAACGATGATTTAGGTTTGGCAGTACATTCGGCCAGTATTCTACTTCAATATACATTCTAAATAGCACAAGAAAGGATTTGTTTATGAAAAAATACATTCTTTTCGGTGGCTGTCTACTGTTATTGGCATATATCACGTCATGTGATGACGGACGTATTTATGAAAAAACAGAGACCCTGTCAGAAGAAGGACGCACATTGAGAATGAGCGGAAGAATCAGTGGTATCAATAAATGGCCCGATGGTTATAGTGTTGTAGTGGCAGGCTTCAGTGATGAGAGCGAGTATGCCGTTGTCACAAAAACAATTCCGGCGGTCGAAAATGATGAGATTCAGGTAACCATGACAGGAGTCAGTGACAAAGTAACCACTATTGAGTTATGCGTTATTAATAGATTAAGAAAACGAGTAATCAGCTTTCGGTCAATGGACGATCTTACGGCAGTTGACGACACTATTCTTATGGATGTGGGAACTGTGGATGCAGGTATGTATCATGGCATTCAGGAAAAAGTATTTAATACTACATGTGCCCACTGTCATGGTGGAGGTAGTTCGGCAGCAGGCAACCTGTATCTGACAGAGGGCAAAAAGCTATGAGGCACTCGTCAACCATCCGTCAAAGAAAGTAGACGGTATGTTACTTGTCAAGCCAGGCAGTGCACAAGAAAGTGTATTGCATACATTATTGAATACCACTATTAGTTCAACTTGGGGATACGATCACTCTAAAGAAATACTGTCATCCCCTATTTTGACCCTTATTGACGATTGGATCAATAACGGCGCACAAGAATAAATAGTTATTATACAATTGATATGAACAACAAAAACAACAGAATATTCAGTCTGAAAAGACACTAACAGAGATTTTTAAATACAATGCAGGAGGAGAAGCTTCAGAGTATCACATCATCATTCATTCTACTAAACCGGAAGATACATACGAAGAACAACTGAATGCAGTATTAAACACTTACGACTATTTACTTACCCAAGAACTGAAAGGAGCAGTCGCCATCCTCAAACGCTATTTCTTAAGTGACGCCGCCAATCAGGCAGATACACTATTGGCATTGACAACTGAAGGTTCGGGCTGCACACTTTCCATTGTGGAACAGCCCCCGCTGGACGGAACCAAGATTGCCTTATGGGTCTATCTGTTGACTGACGTACAGACGCAAGTCCTGCATAACGGGCTTTTCGAGGTGAAGCACAGTGCCTACCGCCACTTTTGGGGTGGTAGCGCATTCAATCGTGCCGCCAATTCGGAATACCAGACCCGCCTGTTATTGAACGACTATGTGATGCAACTCATGGAGCAAGGTTGCAGACTGGCGGACAATTGTATCCGCACATGGTTCTTTGTACAAAATGTAGACGTGAATTATGCCGGAGTAGTGAAAGCGCGTAATGAAGTTTTCGTTACCCAAAACCTGACAGAAAAAACACATTACATTTCCAGCACCGGTATCGGCGGTCGCCATGCCGATCCGAAAGTACTGGTACAAATGGATACTTATGCCGTAGCAGGATTACAACCGGAACAGATTCATTTTCTCTATGCACCTACCCACCTGAATCCGACTTATGAATATGGAGTAAGTTTTGAACGTGGCACGTATGTAGATTATGGCGACCGCCGCCAGATATTTATTTCGGGTACGGCAAGCATCAACAACAAAGGCGAAGTGGTATATCCCGGCAACATTCGCAAACAGACAGAACGGATGTGGGAAAATGTGGAAACCCTGCTAAAAGAAGCAGAATGCACTTTTGAAAATTTGGGACAAATGATTGTATATTTGCGTGATATAGCCGACTATGCAGTCGTTAAAGCAATGTATGACCAACGTTTCCCGCACACTCCCAAAGTATTTGTTCATGCTCCGGTATGTCGCCCCGGATGGTTGATTGAGATGGAATGTATGGGAGTGAAAGAATGTAAGAACAAGGGGTACGCTCCATTTTAAATCATAAAAGATTATACCGTTGAAAAGGTTACTTATTATCTTATATATCTGTCTGGTGGGACTACTCGCTGCAGCTACTTTTGTAGAGCAAGCGTATGGGACAGATTTTGTAGAGAGAAATATATATCATACATGCTGGTTTTGTTGTTTGTGGGGAGTTATTGCCGCAATTGCACTTGTTGCTCTCATCCGACGTGCTTTATGGCGACGGTTCCCCATATTGTTGTTTCATGGCTCCCTCCTCGTTATCCTGGTGGGGGCCATGATTACGTTTACCGGCAGTAAAAAAGGATACGTACATTTACTGCCGGGAGTGACGGCAGGTAGTTTTCAGGAGTCGGAAAGCGGAAGAGAAGCAGACCTGCCATTCACAATACAGCTGGATAGTTTTCGTATAGCATACTATCCCGGAACTGAAGCTCCGGCAGACTACATCAGTTATATCACCTACTCTCTTCCCGGACAAAAAGATGTTCTGTCACACGAACAGATTTCAATGAACCGTATATTTACATTACAAGGTTTCCGTTTCTATCAGTCATCTTTCGATGATGATGGAAAAGGGAGTTGGCTGACTGTCAATTATGACCCGTGGGGTACGGGAGTTACGTATGCAGGATATGTTCTGCTCGGTATCTCCATGATCTGGTTATTATTTTCCCGCTATGGCGATTTCCGACGCCTGCTAAGTCACCCGCTACTGAAAAAAGGAGGTGTATTTCTATTGTTCCTCTTCTGTCTTGCAGGTAGTATGCAAGCACAAAAAAAACTTCTCCCGGCACTGAAACGGGTACAAGCAGACAGTTTGGCACAAGAACAGGTCATTTATCACGACCGAGTAGTACCATTCAATACATTGGCGCGCGATTTCATTCAGAAATTGACAGGCAAAGCTTCATATAAAGGTTTGACGCCTGAACAGGTAATTGGTGGCTGGCTACTCTATCCGGAAGTATGGAGAAATGAACCATTGATATACATCAAAAATACAGAGTTGCAGCATTTGCTAAACTTACAGACACCTTACGCCCGATTAACCGATTTATTTGACGGTCCGGTCTACCGTCTTCAGAAAACCTGGCAACAAGAACAGGGAAAAGGTAGCAAACTCGCCAAAGCCATCCAAGAAACGGACGAAAAAGTGGGATTGATCCTGATGCTGGAAAAAGGAACATTCATTCAGCCATTACCCACTGATGGCAGCGTGCAACCACTCTCCGAACTGGAAATAAAAGCCGAACTACTCTACAACCGGATTCCGTTCAGCAAGATCTTTTTATGATTAATCTATCATTGGGAGTATTGTCTTTCCTGCTTCTGCTTCAGTACAGCCTGCGAAGAAGGGTACTCTCACCGAAAGCCAAAGCGATTACCCGCACAGCAGGAGCGTTCTTTTCTGTTGCGCTCTATCTTGCTTTCATATTCCATTTAGCAGGATATTGCCTACGTTGGTATATTGGCGGACGCATTCCACTTAGCAACGGTTACGAAACCATGCAGTTTATGGCACTCTGCATCCTCTTGGTAGCCTGCCTGCTCCATCGAAGATTCTCATTCGTACTTCCATTCGGATTCTTGCTCTCCGGCTTTGCGTTGTTAGTCTCTTATCTGGGACAAATGAATCCGCAGATAACGCCATTAATGCCGGTGCTCGTCTCTCCGTGGTTAAGCATTCATGTTTCATTGATTATGATGTCTTATGCCCTATTGGCATTTATCATGCTAAACGGAATACTGGCATTATGTCTCCGAAAAAAAGAGCCGGAAAACAATGTCTCTGAAAATGACGACAGACAAGATAACCGGATAGAACAGTTGACGCTAGTCAGCCGTTTGCTACTCTATCCTGCGACGTTCTTTTTAGGGGCAGGCATCTTTTTGGGAGCAGTCTGGGCAAACGTTTCCTGGGGAAGATACTGGGCGTGGGACCCGAAAGAAGTATGGGCGCTGATTACCTTCCTTGTATATGGAGCAGCCTTCCATTCACAAAGCCTGCGCATTTTCCGCAAGCCTTTATTTTTCCATATTTATATGATTCTTGCTTTCCTTACAGTCTTAATGACTTATTTCGGAGTGAATTATGTTCTTGGCGGGATGCATAGTTATGCAAACTCCTGAACCACCATACATAAGAATCGGCCGAAGTGATTCACCCGCATTTCTTTTATTTGGTTGTTAAGTTGAAAAAACATTAATGTATTCATTTTGGAATATGAATAGATGATGTATTCTAAAAGAGGTAAAGAGGGTGCACTTCACAAAAGGATACCCTCTTTTACCCATCCAGTTTCACACACGTGCGTGCACCTCATGTTTCAACCACGCACCCGGCAGCATTTCTTTTTCACCTTTTTCATTCACCAGTTCCATCTGCAATACACCTCCGTTACAATCGAAGTAACGAACCTCTATCGGATGCAATCCGGCTTTCAATGCCTTCTGCACAATAATCTCTACCGATGAGTGTGCACCGTCATTATCTCCCAGCAATTCACCGTCAAGCGTCAATGTACTACCGTCATCCGATAGAAGGGCAAAGGTGTAAATACCATCAGCGGGAACTTCCAGATAACCGGTCATCACCAAGCCGATATTTCCTTTCACCTCTTCGGGGATAGATACCGATTCTACCACATATTCCCCTTTTACCGGAGCCGCGTCAATATCTGCACAAAGATTACCGCGGAAGTCATGCCATACAGCTTTCAAGCCGGGCTGCAAGGCAGCCGGAGCAGTCACCGCCTCCGCATAAGGAGCCTTTACATATTTAGTATGTGCCACATCCGAAGGAGAACCGTCCGGACGGAACGTGCGGAAAGCGAAATCGGTAGTCTCCGTCACGTCCAGAGCACCATTATAAAGAGTAGACTCTTTGGTAGGCATACTGCCGTCTGTCGTATAGCGTATTTCAGTACCGGGCAACGGGCAAGTCAAGTCAATCGTTGTTTCATCAATAAATGCATTCACTTTATAGAATCCCTGTAAATCAGGCACACGATAATTTACCCTCATCACATCCATCCGTTTAAACTGCGGAACAAGCTGACGATAAAACTCTTCGAGGCTTGGTTTAACAGCCGGTTCTACCCAGGCTATTTCGCTCAATGCAATCATGCGGGGAACGATCAGGTATTCAATGCGCTTCATTGTCGGAATCCATTCAGACCAGAGATTAGCCTGTACACCCCAAATATATTTCTTCTGTTCGGGTGATAATCTATCATCCGAACACGGATCGTATGCCAGTATTTTCTTCACTGAATTCTGATCCTGCGCATAATCGAAATAGAAATATTCATTCGGACAAGCAATCACTTTCTGCTTTTGCGCGGTCGCCGTAGGCAACGCGTCTTTCGCCCAACTTCTCCACCATGTAATAGCAGCATCGGAAGATAATCCGTCGGCTACCACTTCATCCCAGCCGATGAGTCTCTTTCCGTTGGCGAGGAAGAATTTCTCCATGTCACGTACAAACCATGCCTGAAGTTCTTCTACCGAACCCAGCTTCTCCGTACGGATACGTTTCTGACAGAGAGGGCATTTCTTCCAGTTGGCTTTTTCCACTTCATCACCACCCATGTGCACATATTCATAAGGGAAAAGCTCGAAAACTTCTTTGAACACATTCCGGCAGAATTCCAGCGTCGCGTCTTTACCCGGACAGATAGGAGAAGAGAAGATTTCTCCCCATCCGATTAGTCCGTCGCATGCCAACTCCGGATATTGACTGATAGCCGCGAGGAAATGTCCCGGCATATCAATCTCGGGAATGACATCAATTCCTCTTTGCGTAGCATAGGCTACTATTTCTTTGATATCATCATGAGTGTAATAACCTCCATACAGCGTATCTCCTTCCACAATGCGTATCTTATCTTCCGGAATCAGGAAATCGGTATTATCTTCCTCTTTCGCACGTGCCATGCAGGTACGGTCGTGCTTATTAAACTTACGCCAAGCTCCTTTTTCGGTAAGCAGCGGGTATTTCTCAATCTCTATACGCCAGCCCTGATCGTCAGACAAATGCCAGTGGAATTTATTGAGTTTATACAAAGACATCAGATCCAGTACATGCTTCACCTCATCTTTATTCCAGAAATGACGGGAAGCATCCAGCATAAATCCACGCCATTCAAAACGGGGGGCATCTTCTATTTGCACGGCAGGAATCGAATAAGTTTGTTTTTCTCCCTGTACTTCTATCGTTGCAGGAAGCAACTGGCGAATAGTAGTAATCGCAGAAATAAAGCCCGAATAGTCAGTTGCCTCTACCCGAACAGACTCCGGTGTAGACTCAAGTTTATAAGAGCCGGGCTTTCCACCGGTATCTTTCAACTGGAAATACATATCTACCTGATTCTGATCGGTAGTGACTTCAACAGAAGACGATATGACATTCCGAAGAATCTCCTGCAGATACCCGACAGCCGGAAACAAGGACTGATCGGAAACCCCAATCTTCATTCCATCTTTTAAAACAAACGAGCCAGACTGCTCGGTCAGACTAACGGGGGTAGGTAGGATTGCAATCTCTTGCTTGACGGTGGGCGTACAAGAAGAAAAAACACAAGCTGATACAATGAGTAAAGAACTACTTAGTTTTTTGAACATGCGGTTAACTATTTAATAAATGATTTGTCCTGTCTTTAATTGACCATCTATATATAATACAACTAAAACATAGAAACTACTAAAAACCCGGAAAAGTTTTTTGCGACTTGACGTCACAGACTCCTATAAATGTTTATCTTTGCTAGCCAATCGCAATCAAACAATTAATTATAAAGAGTCACTTCAATGTCAAGAGAGAACATCTTAATCAAAACCTCATGGATTAGCACCATTGGCAATGCAATCCTGTCCGCATCAAAAATCATCATCGGTTTATGGGCCGGTAGTTTGGCGGTAGTGGGCGACGGTATCGACTCGGCAACCGACGTCGTTATCTCTATCGTTATGATTTTTACGGCACGCCTCATCAACCGTCCTCCTTCAAAGAAATATGTATTTGGTTATGAGAAAGCGGAAGGCATCGCGACAAAGATTCTGTCACTGGTGATATTTTATGCCGGTATGCAAATGCTGATATCTTCCATTCAAAGCATCTTTTCAGATGAAGTGAAAGAGATACCATCGGCTATCGCTATCTATGTGACTATATTCTCTATTGTCGGCAAACTGATGCTGGCTTCGTACCAGTACAAACAGGGAAAGAAAATAGACAGTTCCATGCTGACGGCGAATGCGATAAATATGCGTAATGATGTTGTCATCTCGGCCGGAGTTTTATTAGGGTTGATTTTTACTTTATATTCAAATTGCCGATACTCGATTCGATAACGGGATTGATAATCAGCCTCTTTATCATCAAGTCGTCCATTGGTATTTTTCTCGACTCGAATGTGGAGCTTATGGATGGCGTGAAGGATGTCAATGTGTATAATAAGATATTCGAAGCTGTCGAGAAAGTGCCGGGAGCAAGTAATCCGCACCGGGTCAGGTCGAGAATGATAGGAAACCGGTATATAATTACGCTCGATATAGAGGTGAATCCGCAGATAACGATTACACAAGCGCATGAGATTGCCGGGGCGGTGGAGAAAAGTATTGAAAGCTCGATAGATAATGTCTATGATATTCTGGTGCATGTGGAACCTGCCGGGGAGTGTCAGACGGATGAGAAATTCGGGGTAGACAAGGATATGGTGTGACACGTGAAAATCTTCGGCAACAAAGAAAGCTATTCCGCTTCTTTTTCTTAACTTTGCATTCATCGTTCACATTTTAATAAAAATTTGATATGGAAGAAGGAACATTCAGGCGCTATCCTATCGGGATACAGGATTTTGAAGATTTGCGCAATAATGATTACATATATGTTGATAAGACTGCACTGATTTATCAACTCGTCAATACAAATAAGATTTATTTCCTGAGTCGTCCCCGTCGTTTCGGGAAAAGTCTGCTTGTCTCTACGCTCGAAGCCTATTTTCTGGGAAAGAAAGAACTTTTCAACGGACTGGACATGGAGCAGTTAGAGAAAGACTGGACAGTGTATCCGGTGCTACATATCGACTTTAGCGGCAGTAAATATATGGAAGCAGAGTCACTTCGCGCATCTATCAATGTTCAGCTGTTACTTTGGGAAAACGTCTACGGACGTCAGGAAGGCGAAGACACATTTAGTTTACGTCTGGAAGGTATCATCCGCCGCGCTTATGAGCAAACCGGGCAGCAGGTTGTCGTATTAGTGGACGAATATGACGCCCCGATGCTGGACAGTAACAATAACCATGAGTTGCAGCATGAGATTCGTGGTATCATGCGCGACTTCTTCAGCCCCTTAAAAAAGTCAGGTAAATATCTTCGCTTCCTCTTCCTGACGGGCATCAGCAAATTCAGCCAGATGAGCATATTCAGCGAACTTAACAATCTTCAGAACGTCAGCATGAGCGATAATTACAGCACTATCTGCGGTATCACCGAACAGGAACTGCTGACACAGATGAAAATTGATGTCGAACAGATGGCACAAGCCAACGATGAAACGTATGAAGAGGCGTGTGCCCACTTGAAGAAGCAATATGACGGATATCATTTCAGTAAATCCTGTGTGGATGTGTACAATCCTTTCAGCCTGATTAATGCTTTTGCCCAAAAGAGTTATGAGAACTACTGGTTTTCTACCGGTACCCCTACCTTTCTGATAGAACTCCTGCAACAAATGAACTTTGATATCCGTCTGCTCGACCGTATGGACGCCAAGCCGGAAGACTTCGACAAGGCTACGGATTGTCTCACCGACCCAATTCCGGTGCTCTACCAAAGCGGTTATCTCACAATCAAGTCGTACGATGCTTTCTTTCGTACCTATACATTAGGCTACCCGAACGAGGAAGTAAGAATCGGCTTTATCGAGTCGCTCATCCCTTCTTATCTTTACCAACCTACGCGCGAAAGCAACTTTTATGTAGTGTCCTTTGTGCGTGATTTAATGAAAGGAAACCTTGAATCTTGCCTTGAACGCACCCGGTCTTTCTTCGCCTCTATTCCGAACGACCTAAACAACAAAGAGGAAAAACATTATCAAACTATATTCTATCTTCTGTTCCGCTTGATGGGACAATATGTGGATACCGAAGTCAAAAGCGCTGTCGGACGGGCGGACGTGGTTATCAAAATGCAGGATGCTATTTATATACTTGAATTTAAAATGAACGGCACCGCAGAAGAGGCTTTAGCGCAGATTAACAGCAAAGGGTATGCGATTCCTTATGAGGCAGACCACCGGAAAGTGGTGAAGGTCGGCATCAACTTCGACAGTACCACGAGAACGATTGGAGACTGGAAAATCGAAACGGATTAACAGCGTACGCCACTTGCTTGAAGTAGACAAGGATATGATGTGACACATGAAAAAGGCAGCAGTTGCTCTCGTCTGTGAGTAACTGCTGCCTTTTTGCGTGTTCTGTGCTGTCGTAGCCGGGAAATTAGGGTGTATTGCCACAGCTTGCTGTGGTGCGTTTCCCTAACTTGTTGTGGCATGCTCCCCTTGCCTGCTGTGGCATGCTTCCCTAGCCTGCTGCGGCACGTCTCCCCAGCCTACTGCGGCACACATCCCTTTCCGCCGTTCCGGTTTTACGTATTCAATAGGCTGTTGCTTTGATACGCAGCTTGATGGCATTTTCGGCTGTATCCAGTACCAGTTCGCAGTTTTCAGAGGTTACAGAACTACCGGTGACGTCCATTTCCAATGAGGTGATTTTCTCAAGATCGAGTTGGGTTAAGGTGTATCCGTCTCCTTTCACCACCGTGAATCCACCTTCGGGAAAATGGGATGGCCGCATCTTCCATTGAGCCACAAACGTCAGTTTGTCCTTGTCAGGGTGATTTTCTCTACCGGTGTAGAGTTGTCTTTGTCGTCGCCGCCGCAGGCGGTTACCAACGTTGCTGCCACAAGGCAGAGGAAAAAGATTCTTAGTTGTTTCATGCGTCTTTCTGTTTTCTTTAAAAGGGTAAATTATGAAAGGCTGCCGCTTTTTTGTTTGCCATGAGGGCGGATGCGCTGTCTGCAGCCGGACTGTCCGTCCTCATTCGTGACCTGCTTCTTTATGCAGCCGGGTCGGGGGCTTCACCTCCTCCGGGGATTTCAGGGTCGGGCGCTTCGCCACCGCCACCGCCACCACCCGCGTTTTCGTCACCCAGCAGAATCGGGAAACGGTAAGAGCGTGGCGTTTTCAATGCCTTGTTGCTTCCGCTATATTGTGTCGTGATGCTTAGCGCATAGAGCTTTCCGGCTTCTATGGCAGGTAGCATGATGGTGAGTTGTGACGGTGCGTTGTGAACGATGACGGACACTTTCAACGGGACGGCTCCCTCTTCGTCTTTGGTGAGATAGATGCCGACCGAAGGGTCGTCACCGAGGATTTTAATGTTGCTTCCGCTGATAACGGCAGGACCGCCGGAAGTGATGACCTGGCTGATACTCTTCGTCACGGAGTCGGTGATGGAGTTGATGACCGGCCCCGTCTGTGCCAGCCCCGTTGCAGATTACTTTTACGGCTTTGAGCTGGTCGCGCAGCAGTTGTCCCGGTGTGTAGGACACACCGAGCGAGTGCTTCGTGGCGTCAAACTGGGCGTTCTCCCCGAGGAACGAACCGCGTACGGTGACGATGTACTGTCCCACACCGTCTACCACGCTCTTCCCTTCGGCGATGGCTTCCACCTTCTTCTGGTCGGCAAGGTCGAGGATGTTCTCGATGGTTTCCTGCCGGTACTCGGTACGCTCCTTGATGATGCGTGCTGCGATTTCTTTGTTGTGCAGACTGCCTGTGATGCGTGCGCGTCCGGTGTAGTCGCCTTTTTGCTCGGTCATGATGTTGTCGTAAAGGTCAACATTGAGCGTGATTTTTTCGTTTGTTGCCATGATAATGATTGTTTTAAGGAAAGTGAATATCTATTTATTAGTTACGTTCTGTGCTGCTTGTCATTTCGCACGTATCTTGATAGCATTACCGTCCAGATAAAGTTCGAGATAACTGTCATATGTCATGCCCCCAGTAGTATTAGTCATCAGATGGAACTTCATAAGATCACTGTCAGTCAAGGTGTAGCTGTCGGTTCCCTTAACAACGGTTTCGGCTCCTGGCCGGACAGTGGAACGACTCAACAAGTAATCATATAGATCTAATTTAAAATCAGAATCCGCCGGAAGTTCGTTTTCAACCGTAACGGTGGGGATGGTCACTTGATTGCCATTAATCGCAGCTTGCAGACAGAGGCTCCGTTCACTCCCATACGTTCCCTCCTCCCTTGCTTTTATTTTTCCGCCTTTCAGTTGCAGTATTCCTGTAGGGGCAACAAGCACTTCCTGCCCCTTTATGCTTTTGGAGATTTCAGCATCGCCTTCCATAATGAGCGTGGCATTATCACCGACAGAGATACCAATTAGCTGGTCATTATCATTCCCATTGCCGGAATATAGTTCGAAGCCGTTACCCAGCGTTAGTTTGCAAGACGCCCTAACAAATATGCAGGCGACTTCAGCTAAATGGGCATCAGCATTTCCATAAATGTTGAGGTTGGTCAGCTTCAATGACGCGCCGTTTGTAAGCTCAAAAAGGCTTTTGTCGCTAGCGGTACGGGAAATACTATAATTATCGCCGCTGATAGGATTATTTCCGTCGTCAATAGCAATGTGTTTGCCGTCTATTGAAAAGGCAAAATGCTCTGCATCCGCAGCAACCTCAAAACTTCCACCGAGGATGATTTGTGTTGGTGCATCCGCAGTGCCGTCTGCCGTTTCAATAGCGGTTTTCAGTTCGGCTGCGGTAGTGACAAGCGTCTTGTTGCTGACCGTCACAAGGCAGGTGGCGGACTTTTCGCGTGCGGTGGCGGTGATGGTAGCTGTTCCTTCAGCTACGGCGGTCACCAGTCCGTCTTTACTTACGGTGGCTACGGAAGTTTTGTCACTGCTCCATACTACGGATTCGGCAGTCACCCGGTCGGGGACAATGGTGGGAACCAGCGTTTCGGTCGCTCCCGATTTCAGGGTCAGAGTCTCATGATTGAGGGTGATGCTCTCTACGGGCACGGAGTTGTCGTCATTGTTGTCGTCGCCACAGGCGGTTGCCAACGTTGCTGCCATAAGGCAGAGGAAAAAGATTCTTAGTTGTTTCATACGTCTTTTGTCTTTCTAAAAGGGTGAATAAATCGTGTTCTCTTTTCGGACAAAAATAATATGCAACAACGAAAAGGTATAGCCAAAATCCTGCATTGTATAGCCAAAATCCTGCAAATCTTGCAGGATTGCCGGAAATTCCATTGTTCGGAGAAACTTCTACCTATGCATTGATGGAAACAACAGCATTTGATGATAAAAGAGTATCGCCTTCTCCTTTAAAGTACAGACTTTTGTTGGCGGAACTCAGTAGGAGTCATTTTTACCAATTCGCGGAAATTGCGGTTGAAGGTGCGCATTGCCTTGAAGCCCGACGCTCCGGCAATGTCTTCGATTGTGTGGTTCGCGTAGTCCGGAAGCAGGAGCAAGTCCATGGCATGACGGATGCGCAGGCGGAGAAGATAATTTTGCAAGGTCAGTCCTGTGGCACGCCCCACAGCGGCGGAGAGATTACGCTCGTTTGTGCCAAGAGCTTTAATCAGGTCGTCACGCTTGAAGTTGTAGTCGAGGTACGGTTGTTCTTTCTGCAGATAGGCTTCGAGCTCTTCAAACAAGTGGTTGCTATCGCCGGATTGCAGGTAACAGATGAGGTCGCCCATATCGGCTTCGAGCGGTGGTTGGGACAGTTTTCCATCCTGTTCGACGATAAAACGGCGTAGCATCTCGTAAGTGTAATGATAGTTAGTGTACAGCCATGCAAAAGCAGGATAGAAAACCACGATAAGGAAACTGAAACTAAACTCGGGTATCGGTCCCGGACAGACAAGTAAAACCCATGCGCCAATGCCGATACTCAACGCATAAAGGAAAGCGCGCATCGTCCACCGGAGTTCCAGTTTTGAGATACACTCTCCGGTCAATTCTTTTAAATGCGTGATGTAGCGGTGTTTTTTACGGAAAAAGAGGCGGACGTAAACGAACAGTTGTACGGTATAGGTGACACCGAACAAGGTCCGCACTGCCAACGGGAGATTGTGAACGACACACGCACGCCATTCTGCTAAAGAATATACACAGACGTCCGCTTCAATGCAGCAACTCACCACATACAGCAGAATGAAAACGAGCGAAGGCGCCGCATGCTTCATCACATTGGCAAAAGTGACGTATCTGCTGTCGAACAGCAATATCAACATAAACGTGAACATCAACGCCTGCGAAGAAGCAAGCACCAACACCAATATTGAGAATAAGTCCAACGACCGGTATACGCCGAACCCGTCAACCAGCAACTCCGCCAAATGACCGGCAGCGATAATGAGAGAAGCAGCGATGAAGAAATGGCATGCACGCCTGTATTTGGGATTAATGGCGTGCGCCATCTGCTTGAAGCAGACAAGACCGAAAGATATAGACAGACATATTCCGATAATAATGCCGTTTGTTAGTGTGTGTAAAGCCGGTATATCCATTGCTTAGCATTTATTTTCCCGACAAAGTTAATGAATCTTGACGAGAAACCGACTAGTTACACCCTGTAAAACTCGACAAGTCTGCAAAATCGTATAGAAACAACCTAATAGCTAATCTTCACTCCGGCAAAGAAACTTCTCGGCAGAGAAGGCCCGTAAATATAGCCGGAATCCCGATTAGCTCCTCTATCAAAGTCCTTCTGATAAGACTCAAAGAGGTTCTGAACTCCGCCGTTTAGTTGCAAATCGACTGTTTTGTATAGCTTGAAGTCATAAGCCAGTTTCACTCCCAAATCGAAGAAACGGGGTGTACGGATGGCTTCCGCCTTTCGTTCGGGCATTGCGCCCAGTTCGGCGTTCTCGGCGGTGATATCCATGCGTTGCACTAACATTCTCCCGGTATAAGTTCCTGACAGGGCAATGGATAAAGGTTTGATGGGAGTATAAGTAGCTGTGAAGTAACCATATGTATCGGGAGTACGGAAAATTTTCTTTTCTGCCGGTGCGTCGTCATGCCATTTATGAGGTTCATCGTATCGGCTGCGTTGCAAAGTGAGTCCCGCTTGTATTTGCAGGATGGAAAGATAAGCCACTTTGCCCTCCAGCGTTAGCCCCATCACTTTCGCGCCGGGACCGTTACTGCGTGGTTTTACCAATATCCCATCGCCACGGTCATAAGGTTCGCCCAACACGAAGACATCTGTCAGTCTTGTATAAAAGCCCTCGATCAAGAAATTCGTCTGGAATACTCCGAAACGGTGATACATATCTGCGGACGCACTGAAACTTTGGGATTTCTCTTCTTTCAAGTTCTTCGCACGCTCAATCATTGCCACTGTTCCGCCCACATTTTCAATATGCATATCTTCATCAAAAGCCTGCGGAGCACGGAATCCGGATGAATAGCTCAAACGCAGGTTTATATTCTGTGTCGGGTTGAAACGCAAGTTGGCACGGGGGCTAAAGATGACATTATCTACCATGTTATGCTTATCCAGACGACCACCGATCAGAATGCCCCAACGGTCGTTCTTCCACTCGTTCTGCAGAAAAGCACTGTAAATATTTACCGTCTGATCCGTGTGGCGGTCATATCCCCACATATTATCTTTCAGACGATCACGGTTATATTCAAGTCCTGCCGTGAGGTCAGAAGGCATAAAAAACACTTATCAAACGTATGTACATACTGCGCGCCGCCCATAGCGGTTAAATCCGTTGTTTTTCCATAGGCTTTCAGAGGATCGTTACCCGGTCCGTAATAACTGTCCCGATCTGTATTGGCGGCTGACGCAAAGATACTTAGACGGTTCTTTTCATCTGGCGAGAAATAATCGAACTTCAAACTTCCACCATCAATCGAATGTTGCAACTGCTCTGCAATATGGGCTTCGTGAGGAGGACGGTCCAACATATCCCCTCCCCGACGGAATTCCTGCATGTGGTGATATTCGAAGGTTAGTTTGGAGTAAGTGCTTGTTTTCAGATAAGAGCGGAAGCCCACTGTCTGATTCTTCAATTTAGGTAGTTCGGTGAATCCGTCTCCGTCATAATCATATCCGGACCGGTGACGGTTCTGACCAAAGATATACAGTCCGGCACGATGATCGTCCGTCACTAATGAAGCATTCAGGGAGGTATTGTTATCGAATGAGGAGCCGCCCCCTAAAGCAGTAAGGGTGTGCGACAGCTGGCCGGAATTGCGCAAAGGCTCTTTGGTGATTATATTGATGGTTCCTGCAATGGCCGAAGAGCCGAACAAGGCGGAACCTCCCCCACGCATCACTTCTACGCGTTCAATCATGCTGGCGGGAATCTGTTCCAGGCCATACACTCCGGAAAGGGCACTGAATACGGGACGGGAATCTATCAAAATCTGCGTATACGGTCCGTCCAGTCCATTGATGCGGACTTGCTGGAAACCACAATTCTGGCAGTTTGTCTCTACACGTACACCGGGCTGAAAGTTCAGCCCTTGCGATAAAGTGGAAGAGTTAGTCGTTTCAAATAGCTTCAGATCGACGACATTTACCAAAGTAGGAGCCAAACGGCGCGTCGTTTCACTGCGGTTGGCGGAAACCACTACCCCATCCAAAGCAATCGCGTCCTCTTCTATTTCAAAATCCTCTTCCAGTGTCTTTCCTTTTTTCAGAGTCACGTTGCGGGTCACGGTCTTGTAGCCGACCGAGCTAACCTCCAGTATAAAGTTACCTTCCGGCAAATTCTTCAAAAAATAATGTCCGGTAGCGTCGGTCACGGTTCCTATCGTTGTTCCTTTCAGTGCAATGGTGATGTAAGGAAGGTGCTCTTTCGTTTTCTTATCCAGTACATGGCCTATGATGTTCGCATCGGATTTTTTCAGTTCAGGGTAGTCCGGATGT
>ENA-OQJB01000340-OQJB01000340.1-human-gut-metagenome-genome-assembly--contig:-NODE-340-length-25269-cov-4.024779_pt1 | contig 25269 bp, 16 predicted proteins | sample MGYA00242599_ERZ504765 | MGnify/ENA primary metagenome ERZ504765 (study PRJEB26092, sample SAMD00036354) | human gut metagenome | host: Homo sapiens | study: EMG produced TPA metagenomics assembly of...
TGACCATGCTAATATAAATAAGATGGGTACCTTCCGCACCTATACGGTCAAAGTGGAAGGGAATGACATCACTTTCAAAGACCTGACGATTGAAAATAATGCGGCTCCACTGGGGCAAGCGGTAGCTCTTCACACCGAAGGTGACAGACTGATGTTTGTCAACTGTCGTTTCTTGGGAAATCAGGATACTATTTATACAGGAACCGAAGGAGCGCGCCTTCTATTCACGAATTGCTATATCGAGGGAACTACCGATTTTATTTTTGGCCCTTCCACCGCTCTATTCGAATATTGTGAACTGCATAGTAAACGTGATTCGTATATCACTGCCGCTTCCACTCCTCAAAGTGAAGAATTCGGTTATGTTTTCAAAAACTGTAAGTTGACAGCCGCTCCGGGAGTGAAAAAAGTATATTTGGGTCGTCCGTGGCGTCCTTATGCGGCAACGGTCTTTATCAATTGTGAGTTTGGTAATCATATCCGTCCCGAAGGATGGCACAATTGGAAGAATCCGGAGAACGAAAAGACAGCCCGTTATGCCGAATTCGGAAATACGGGTGCGGGCGCAGATACTTCCGGGCGTGTGGCATGGGCTAAACAGTTGACAAATAAGGAGGCAATGAAGTATACTCCGCAAAATATCTTTAAGGAAAGCAGTAATTGGTATCCCTATAAATAAAAATACGTAGGTTTTCCGACTGTTTATGCAGCTTGAAATTTTTGTTTCCGGGCTTGGCTCTTTGCTTTCCCTAGCTTAAAACTCCTGTTCCAAGGCAGGAAACTGCAGTTTCCCTATGTGGGAACTGTCGTTTCTCTACGTGGAAACTAGCGTTTCTTCCCGGGGAAACTGTAGTTCCTATGCGTGGAAACTGAATTTGCCTGTGTGCAAAACAGGATTATATAAGGTGTTGCAGATAAACATCTGCAACGGTATCTGCAACAGTATCTGCAACGCTGCAATCAGTTGATTGCAAGTAAGATACAAGCAAAACGTTGCAGGTGGCAGATAAAAACAAAAATAAACTCGTAGGAGGGGATGAAGAATATGAAAACACTTAGGGTTAAAATGGTAGGGCTACTTGCAACGGCTCTTATTCTTTTTTCTGCATTTCGTGCAGACAAACCGGTCATCACTATCTTTATGATAGGTGATTCGACAATGGCTAACAAGAAAATAGACGGAGGAAATCCCGAACGTGGTTGGGGAATGGTACTTCCCGGATTCTTCTCCGAAGACATACGGATAGACAATCATGCCGCCAACGGTCGAAGTTCCAAGAGCTTCATTAGCGAAGGACGCTGGGAAAAAGTAATTTCTAAAGTGAAAAAAGGAGATTATGTCTTTATCCAGTTCGGCCATAATGATGAGAAAGCAGACTCTACCCGTCACACCGATCCGGGTAGTACTTTTGATGAAAATCTTCGTCGGTATGTGAATGAAACCCGCGCCAAAGGTGGAATTCCGGTGTTGTTCAACTCTATCGTCCGTCGAAACTTCGTACAGCCGAAGGATGCTGCCATCGCAAAAGATGTCCGCCGCACACCGGGGGAAAAGGAACAACCGAAAGAGGGAACCGTTTTATTCGATACGCATGGTGCCTATCTGGATGCTCCCCGCAATGTGGCAAAAGAACTGGGAGTGACTTTCATCGACATGAACAAGATTACTCATGACCTGGTGCAGGGACTGGGACCAGTAGAATCAAAGAAACTATTCATGTTTGTCGAACCCAATCAGGTGCCGGCTTTCCCGAAAGGTCGTGAAGACAATACTCACTTAAACGTATACGGAGCACGAACAATTGCCGGACTGGCAGTGGATGCTATCGGCAAGGAAATTCCGGAACTGGCGAAATATATCCGTCAATTCGATTATGTAGTGGCCCAAGACGGTAGCGGTGATTTCTTTACTGTGCAGGAAGCTATCAATGCTGTTCCCGATTTTCGCAAAGACGTTCGTACCACTATCCTGATTCGTAAAGGAACTTATAAAGAGAAGCTCATCATCCCCGAATCCAAGATTAATATCTCTTTGATTGGAGAAGACGGTGCGATACTGACTTATGACGGTTTTGCAAACAAGAAAAATGTATTCGGCGAGAACATGGGAACTTCCGGTTCGTCCAGCTGTTACATCTATGCCCCCGATTTTTATGCGGAGAATATCACATTCGAGAACTCATCAGGTCCCGTAGGACAGGCAGTTGCCTGCTTTGTGTCTGCCGATCGTGTCTATTTTAAGAACTGTCGTTTCCTCGGCTTCCAGGATACCCTCTATACATACAGCAAGCAAAGCCGCCAATATTATGAAGACTGCTACATCGAAGGAACGGTTGATTTTATCTTCGGTTGGTCTACGGCTGTTTTCAACCGTTGCCACATTCATAGCAAACGGGATGGTTATGTCACCGCTCCCTCTACTGATAAGGGAAAAAATATGGCTATGTATTCTATGATTGTAAACTGACTGCGGAACCGGAAGCCACAAAAGTGTATTTGTCCCGTCCCTGGCGTCCGTATGCGCAAGCTGTATTCGTCCGTTGCGAACTGGGTAAGCATATTCTTCCCCTTGGCTGGAACAACTGGGGCAAGAAGGAAAACGAGAAAACTGTCTTTTATGCCGAATATGAAAGTCGGGGCGAAGGAGCCCATCCGAAAGCGCGCGCTGCTTTCTCCCAACAATTGAAGAATCTGAAAGGATATGAGATAAATGTAGTTTTGGCAGGAGAAGACGGATGGAATCCGATAGAGAACGGAAATAAACTGATAACGGTAAAGCGTTGATCTGACGAACAGATATGATTGTTTACTCAAGTTTCGGAAGTAGTTTAATAGGCTGAAAGCCTTCTATTATATAGCGTAGGGCATTGCCCTACGTGATAGGTATACACCAAACATAAGCCCTGAAAGGGCGGAACTGCATATGCTCAACTGGTACACTGCTTTATTGAGCTGGTACAACTTTATCGATCTGGTACAACTGATAGTCAATATACCCCTACAATGGAACAAAAATTAAGCTAATTCACCTCTGCAATGAAACAAAAAATGAGTAAATTCACCCCTGCAATGAAACAAATTTGTATATTTGTAACTGTAAATAAACAAATTACGATATGTTTGAACGAAGGATACAGAATCAGTTGCATGAGTGGGCAGAGAAAAATAATAGAAAACCTCTGATATTGAGAGGAGCCCGCCAAGTAGGGAAGACCACTATTGTTGAGCAGTTTGGCAAAGAATTTGATAATTTCCTGTCTTTAAATCTTGAAAAGAAAGAGGCAAAGGATTTGTTTGAGTCTACTGATGATGTAAAGATGCTGCTGCCTTTATTGTTTTTGTATGATAATAAGCCGCAGAGGCCGGGACGAACCCTGCTTTTTATCGACGAGATACAGTCGTCGCCACAAGCTGTTGCATTGTTGCGGTACTTTTACGAGGAATTGCCGGAGTTGTATGTTATTGCAGCAGGTTCTCTTCTGGAAAATATGTTGGACAAACACATCTCGTTGCCTGTAGGACGGGTGGAGTATATGGCTTTGCATCCGTGTTCCTTTATTGAGTTTCTTCAGGCAATAGGAGAGGGACGGTTTGTAGATTGGATTTTGGAAGCACGTTTGCCGGAGGCTTTCCATCAACAATTAATGCTACTTTTTAATAGTTATGCACTGATAGGCGGGATGCCCGAAATTGTAGCGAGGTATGCTGCTAACCGAGATGTTGTATCCTTGTCCGATACTTACAATCAACTGCTAAATGCCTACAAGAATGATGTGGAAAAGTATGCGGAGACAAACACGCAAGCTGCGGTGATTCGTTACATACTGGAAGAAGGTTGGGGATATGCAGGGCAAGCTGTCACTTTAGGAGGATTTGCACAGTCCGCTTACAAAGCCCGTGAAACGGGCGAGGCTTTCCGTACTCTGGAAAAAGCATTGTTGCTGGAGTTGGTATATCCTACCACTCATACGATAATGCCAGCTACCACAGATTTGAAACGCGCTCCTAAATTGATCTGGCTGGATACAGGACTAGTAAATTATGCGGCTGAAATACAAAAAGAATATCTTCTTAGTAAAGATTTGACGGATACATGGAGAGGTATGGCTGCCGAACAAATCGTTGCGCAGGAATTAAAAGCTCTTTCCAACGAAGTAGGTAAGAAGCAAAAGTTTTGGGTACGGGCTAAAAGGGGGAGTTCTGCAGAAGTGGACTTTGTATACATATATGGCGGGAAAATCATTCCAATTGAAGTGAAAAACGGACACAACGCCCACTTAAAATCCATTCATCAGTTTATGAATGAAACGGAGCATGATTTGGCAGTTCGAATCTGGTCGGGGAATTATGCCATAGACGAAGTTACTACTAATGAAGGAAAACATTTCAAACTTATCAACCTTCCTTTTTACATGATAGCCGCATTGCCTAATATTTTAAAAAAATAGAGACATAAGTCATGTTGGCCCGATTCTGTTAAATAGCCGCTAAAGATTGCATGATACTACAAGTATTTTTCTATCTTTACGCCACAGAACCGAGTGATATGATGAAGAAAACCTTAATTTCAGTAATTCTTTTTGTTAGCTATTGCGTTCTCAACATACGCGCAACAGCACTGTTTTTTCACCCACTATTCTACTGAAGATGGACTATCCCAAAATACGGTGATGAACATCTTGCAGGATCACAAAGACAACCTTTGGTTTGCCACCTGGGATGGTATCAACCGTTTCAACGGTTATACTTTTAAAACATACAAGGCCCGTCAGGGAAACTACATCAGTCTGACCAATAACCGCGTAGACCGTATGTATGAAGATCGTTACGGCTTTCTGTGGTTGCTGACTTATGACAACCGTGTCCATCGTTTCGACCCGAAGACAGAGACATTCGAGCAAGTGCCTGCTGCCGGAGAGGAGGGGAGTGCTTTCAATGTGCATACCATTGAAGTGATGCCCAACGGAACCGTCTGGCTGCTGACAGAAAACGACGGGGCCATCCGCATCCTGACGCATCCGGATGAGAATAATCGCTTGACATGGGATATTTATTCCAGCAAGACAGAACTGTTTCCTTCTTTACATGTATTCAAAGTTCATCAGGATAAAGCCGGCAATGACTGGTTGTTGACGGATAATGGCCTCGGTATGATCCATCCCGGAAAGAAAGAGCCGGATTCTTATTTTACGGAGACAAAAGGAAAGTTTGGCGGAATGAACCAGGCTTTCTATGCTGTGCAGGAACGTGATAAAGATATTTGCTTCGCCTCGGATCATGGACGTATCTGGTCTTATCAGAAAGAAAGCGGAGAATTTACGTTGATCGAGCTTCCCACAAAAGGACAGATCACCTCCATTCATCCCATTGCACCGGACGTATCCGTTATTACTACCGATTCGGATGGCTTCTTTACTTACAACCTGCGAACAAAAACAAACGTACATTACTCGTTCCTGACTTGTAAGGCGTTACCCGCAAAGCCGATCCTTTCTGCTTATGTAGACCGTTCTTCGGAAGTGTGGTTCGAACAGGAAGAACCGGGTGTTGTAGCTCATTTTAATCCCTCGACCGGAGTGGTGACCCGTGAGCAAATTCCTATAGAATACAGCAATCCCGAACGTTCCCGTCCGGCTTTTCATATCCATGAAGACGTAAACGGTTATCTTTGGGTACATCCTTACGGAGGAGGTTTCTCTTACTTCGATCCTCAAAAAAAATGCTTGGTTCCTTTCTATAACGGACTGGGCAGCCGTGACTGGCGTTTTTCCAATAAGATTCACTCGGCCTTTTCCGATAAACAAGGTAATCTGTGGCTTTGTACCCATTCTAAAGGATTGGAGAAAGTGACTTATCGAAATGTACCCTTTGCGATGATGACCCCTATGCCTCATGAACACGAATCGTTGCATAATGAGGTACGTGCCCTGTGTGAAGATAAACTGGGAAATTTGTGGGTTGGCTTGAAAGACGGCATACTTCGTATGTATGATGTCGGCAAAACTTATAAAGGATACCTCACCGAAAGCGGCACGATCTCTACCACCGGTACTCCCATGCTGGGAACCGTTTATTTTGTTATTCAGGATTCAAAAGGAATCATCTGGATTGCGACAAAAGGAGACGGCCTTGTTCGTGCCGAGCCGATTTCTTCCAACGGAATGTCTTATAAGCTGACCCGTTATCTTCATCGTGAAGATGATATGTACAGTTTGAGCGATAATAATGTATATTGCGTCTATGAAGATCATTATGGTCGTATCTGGCTGGCAACTTTTGCCGGAGGTATCAATTATATCACGGAGAATGAAGCTGGAAAGACATTGTTTATCAATCACCGGAACAATCTGAAAGGTTATCCCATTGATCCTTGTTACAAAGCTCGTTTCATCACTTCCGATAACAACGGACGCTTGTGGGTAGGAACAACTACGGGTGCCGTTGCTTTTGATGAGAACTTTAAGAAACCGGAGGATGTGAAGTTCTATCATTTCTCCCGTATGCCGAATGATACGCAAAGTTTGAGTAATAATGATGTCCATTGGATTATCTCCACCAAGAAAAAGGAACTTTACCTGGCTACTTTCGGCGGCGGACTCAACAAACTGGTATCTATCAGTAAGGACGGTCACGGAGAATTCAAGTCATATTCCGTATTGGATGGTCTTCCTTCTGATGTTTTGCTTTCCATCCGCGAAGATAGTAAGCAGAATTTATGGATTAGTACAGAGAATGGAATTTGTAAGTTCATTCCCTCTGAAGAACGTTTTGAAAGTTATGACGAGCGTAGTATCACTTTCCCCGTACGTTTTAGTGAAGCCGCTTCGGCATTGACTGCTAAAGGAAGCATGCTTTTCGGTGCTAGCGGCGGAGTCTTTATATTTAATCCTGACTCTATTCGTAAGAGCAGCTATATCCCGCCTATCGTATTCTCCAAACTGACAGTGGCTAATGAGGACATTACCCCCGGAAGTAACTCATTGTTGAAAGTGGATATTGACGACACTGATAAATTGGTACTTTCGCATAAAGAGAATATTTTCTCCGTTCATTTCGCGGCACTCGATTATACCAATCCGCAGAATATACAGTATGCTTATATTCTCGACGGATTTGAAAAACAGTGGACCTTTGCCGATAAACAGCGTAGCGTGACTTATACAAATCTTCCGAAAGGAGAGTATGTGCTTCGCGTCCGTTCTACTAATAGCGATGGTGTGTGGGTGGATAACGAACGTATCTTGGATATTGTCATTCTGCCTTCTTTCTGGGAAACGCCGATAGCATACGTGCTTTATATACTTTTCATTCTGATTATTATTCTTGTGGCCGTTTATATCTTGTTCACCATTTACCGGTTGAAGCATGAAGTGTCGGTCGAACAGCAGATTTCGGATATAAAACTGCGCTTCTTTACGAATATATCCCATGAGTTGCGTACTCCGCTTACGTTGATAGCAGGTCCGGTAGAGCAGGTCTTGAAGAATGATAAATTGCCGACTGATGCCCGTGAACAGTTGGTGGTGGTGGAACGGAACACCAGCCGTATGCTTCGTCTTGTCAATCAGATATTGGACTTCCGTAAGATTCAGAACAAGAAGATGAAGATGCAAGTACAGCGTGTAGACATCGTTCCTTTCGTGCGCAAGGTGATGGATAATTTTGAAGCTGTGGCCGAAGAGCATCGGATTGATTTCCTGTTTCAGACGGAAAAGGAGCATCTTTATCTTTGGGTGGACGCCGATAAGCTGGAAAAGATTGTATTCAACCTGCTTTCCAATGCATTTAAGTATACGCCGAATGGCAAGATGATAACGATGTTTATTCGTGAAGATGAGAATACAGTTTCTATCGGTGTACAAGACCAGGGAATTGGTATCGCGGAAAATAAAAAGAAGTCCTTGTTTGTCCGTTTTTGAGAATCTGGTGGACAAGAATCTGTTCAATCAGGCTAGTACGGGTATCGGACTTTCATTGGTGAAAGAGCTTGTGGAGATGCACAAGGCTACAATTTCCGTGGATAGTCGTTTGGGAGAGGGAAGTTGTTTCAAAATCGATTTCCTGAAAGGGAAAGAACATTATGATAAGGAAACCGAGTTTATCCTGGAAGATGCGGAAGCTCCGGTAAGGATGGGGCAAGTGGTGGATATAGCCAACTCTTCCATTCAGTCTGAAACGCTGATACCCGATGAATCGGAGAAAATTGAAGCTGTTTATGAGGAAGATGCTGCGAAAGAAGAAAACTCCAAAGAACTGATGTTATTAGTCGAAGATAATCAGGAGTTACGTGAATTCTTGCGTAGTATATTTTCTCCGATGTACAGGGTAGTGGAAGCTGCCGATGGTAGGGAAGGAGCGAATAAAGCATTGAAGTATCTTCCGGATATTATTATCAGTGACGTGATGATGCCCGAGAAAGACGGTATTGAAATGACGCGTGAACTGCGTGCGGATATGACAACCAGCCATATACCTATTATCCTGCTTACTGCCAAGACTACGATTGAAAGTAAACTGGAAGGATTGGAATATGGTGCGGATGATTATATCACGAAACCTTTCAGTGCTACCTATCTGCAAGCCCGTGTGGAAAATCTGTTGATGCAGCGTAAGAAACTGCAAAGTTTCTATCGGGATAGCCTGATGCATATCAATATGTCCGTTACTTCCGGCGAGTTGCCTGCGTCGACAAAGGCTATGGCTGAAGAGGAAAAAAAGATAGTGTCGGAGCGAGAAGAAGAGCAAACGCAATTACAGTCACAACAGCAACCGACCATTCCTGATATGTCTCCAAATGACCGTAAGTTTATGGATAAACTGGTGGAATTGATGGAGCAGAACATGGATAATGGAGACCTCGTAGTGGATGATTTGGTACGTGAACTGGCTGTCAGTCGTTCCGTGTTCTTCAAGAAGCTGAAGACATTGACAGGACTGGCACCTATTGAGTTTATCAAAGAAATACGCATCAAGCGTGCTACGCAACTGATTGAAACCGGAGAGTTTAATATGACGCAGATTTCATATATGGTCGGAATCAACGACCCGCGTTATTTTAGCAAATGTTTTAAGGCACAAGTGGGTATGACACCAACTGAGTATAAGGAAAAAATAGGCCGGTAATACGTAATAATAATCTTTTTGTTATTCTATTTTAGGATATAAATGATTTGAGAGACTATTCCTATGAACTTCTCAATTCATATATTCCAAACTCAAAGTGTATTTTATATGCTTTGTTTGTAAACGTTCATTTGCTTGGGAATGTATATAAAAAGTAGGGCGAGTGTATATATTCAAATATACATTCGCCCTATCTTTTTATATGTTTTTAGTAAAAACTATATTATTCACTGAACCATTGAGGGTCGCCTGCACGGTTCTTGAATAAAGCGTCTTTAATTTTGAAATTACCGTTTTCAGGATCTTCAAAGAGTTCGGCAGATGTTTTGCTATATTCGGTGCACATCGCTTGTGCCTCACTGTGCCATGCGCAATCGGTGGTATACCAGTTGTCGGAGGTCTCTTTAACGATACCCTTTATGCTACATAGTTGTTTTTGGCATCGCTGCTACCACAGTTGGCGAATAAGCAATTTGTGATTCTGATATCATGTAGTTCCACTTTGTTTGCATCAATGAAGTGTTTTCCACTTTTTTGATCGCAAGCATAGAATGTACATTGATCGATATTGAATGTGATAGGATGCATTGTATTTTTTGCTGTTAGTGTAAATGTCGGTCCGTCGGTAGCTGCTACATTATTGAATGTACATTTACTGATATGAATGGAATTCAGATTTCCCGTCATGTCTTTAGTGTTGATGACACCATACGAACCGATTTCACTGAAGGTGGTATTAGTAAACTCTATACTATTGATGGAGCAATCCACACCGCCGCCTTGCACACGCAATATACCACGAGTTTTGGATACGTTGCATTTGTCGAAAGAGATGTTTACATCCGTTGTCATGGCATCCTGATTAATCATATAGTCGCCACTCTTACCGTTGTTGTAGAGGTTCATGTTATAAAACTTGATAGAAGTCGTATTTTCTGTGGCTGTCACTTCTTTGGGCTTGAAGTTAGGCTGTGTCCCACCGGAGGCGCCCCAGAAGATAATTGCATTTACCGATGCGGGAATGCTGAGTTTTTCCGTACGTTCGAAAGTGCTTCCAGCAGGGAAGACGAGTACTACATCTCCTTGTTGTTCGGCAAGAACCGCATCAATATCATCGCCCTCTTTCAGGTTGGCTATGTTGTATCCTTCCGGAAAGTCTTCTGTTGTTTCAAATTTACAGTTTCCTCTCAACTTCTGATTGTTATAGATAGAAACTTTGTAAGTGGTGGCAGCTTTGAGTCCTGTCAACGTAGCTTGACCAGCATTCTTCTCGTTGGCGGTGATGTCGCGGCGTGTCTCCTCTTCGGTAGATTCGATGAGGAAGTGGGTAACGTCCACTCCTGCAGTCCAGTGGATGGTGGCGTTCTTGCTGGTCACGTTGCTGCTGCTTTCGATAATTTGTTCGCTCTTCGTGGTGAAAGTGCCATCCTCCAAAGTGCACCATTTAGACGGTTGGGCAGATTCGGAACAGGAACGCAGACGCAAGTAATACGTCGTTTGCTCTTCTAGTCCTGTGATACTGTAAGGGCTGCTTGTAATGCCTTTGTCTTCTCCGTAGATGATAGAGCCTTCTTGCAGTTCGTCATTTGTAAATTCGTTTTTATTTACCTCTATGATATAGTAGTCGGTGTTGGGAGTTGCGTTCCAAATAACCTCTGCTTCGAATGTTTGGGGAGTAACCGCAAGATTGTTGCTGCGGAATAAGCGGTTGTATCGTTCGTCCGAACTCCAGTCATTACTTTTGTCGCAAGACGAAAATGAAATAACTGTTAAGCAAATGATGCTTAATAGCGTGTGTATATTTGTACTAATTTTCATAATAATCGTTTTTATCAATTAGAATCCGTATGAATTGGCTAATGTTCCGTTTGATTCTGAAATCGTTTTACTACCTAGTGGAATCAAATGCCTGTTTTTTACGGTCTTGTTCAGACCTGTGCTAACATAGTCCGTTAATCCCGAAAGGTTGGAGTCGTTGGAGGTGCTTCCGTCCTCTTTGAACACTTCTTGCTTTGTAGTTGCGTCTTTCTCTATCTTTCCATTTGGGAAAGTTCCCCAGCCCGGAACGTATTTCCAGTTGGGATCTGCGGCGTTCTTTATGGCATTCTTGACATCCAATTCGTTATTGATTTCGCTGACAAAGGAGGGATATTCATACCAGCAAATACTACTCATGTCGATGGAATATTCATCATCGGCTTTCATCTTATAGAATATGTATTTGGGAGCTATGGTAGTGAGTTGGCGGTAGTCTTCTTTGAATTGGTCGATCTTCTTAGAGAGTAATCCCCAACGAATCAAGTCATATTTGCGGACACATTCTCCGGCAAATTCCCATGCGCGTTCATCCACAATGGCGTTGAAGAAATCGTCACCTGATGAGATAGCAGCTACATACGCTTGTGCATTGGCTTTGTTGTCGAACGCGCGGCTGTGAACTTCTGTCAGTGCGGTACGGGCTGTCATGGCAGTTCCACCCAATGGATTGGCTGCATCAGCTCCATACAGTTCGTTCATAACTTCAGCATACATTAATAGTATGTCGGAATAACGCATTGCAATCCAGTTGATGCCATATCCAATTTTTGCATCGCTCGCACGGACAGCATTCAGCCATTCGTCGTTCATTTTGCGGATGTCCCATTTTGCTACATAGATACCGAATGGGGCGTTTTTCTGCATATTTTCTTTGATGTGCCCGTTTTCTTCTTTGAGTTCATAAGTGGCACATGTGATGTCACGACGCAGGTCAGAGTGGTCGAATGACCAGAAGAACGGAGCGGTTAATTTCACTTTTCCGCTTGAGTTTCCTTTAGCACCGTAGTAGCTGCTTGCACCGCTGATTCTCACGCCAATGGTATATCCCATTTCTCCGGATTTATTCAGACCGTGTGCTACTTCGTATAGGTTTTCTTTATAAGTATTGTCCAATTTCCGCTGGTTTACTTGGAACCATTGGTCTGCATACGAAGGATTCAACTTGTGTACACCGCTTCCAATAACAGCTGTCAGATGTTTCAGTGCACGTTCATACAACAGTTTCTTTCTGCTTCTCCTGGGCGTTGGGTAGGGTATGTACCGTCAGAGCCGGCAAGTGTCTCATAGCCGGGTTTGGAGGATTCGCGGATACTGTAGCCGGCTTTGGCAAGGGCGATGCGGGCGAACAAGCCGTGAGCAAAACCTGCAGTGGCATGTTCGGTCGTATAGCCGGATTCGCCTGCCCAAGGGAGATAGTTTGCAGCTTCTTCCAAGTCGCTCAGCAATTGTTCCATGATGTCGTCTCGGTCGCTTTTGGTTACATATAAATTGGAACCGTCTACCTTGGTCGTTTCGAATTTCATTGGCAGGTCTCCATAGTTTTTTACAAGGTCGAAATAGACCATAGCACGGATGGTGAGTGCCTCACCCAAGAAATTAGCCATCTTGTTGCGTGCCGGATTTCCTTCTTGGAACAACTCGCTAGAACGGATTCCTTCTACGACAAGATTGGCGTCTTCAATAATGGCGAAACAGTTTTTCCAGTTGTCATCCAGTTTTGACCAGGAACCGCTGATGCTTTCTCCATTGTAATTACCTAAAGCGCGCTCACTGGATTCGGTGAAAGAAGCCGGTTTGTTAACGTCGGCATCTACTAGTTCAATATCTGTATTGAATCCGAAATTCAGAGGGATGCGGGCACCATAAGTATGGTCGAGGGTAAGCCCTGCATATACTTTGTTCAAACTTTGTTCTGTAAAAGTAAGCGAGTTGAAAACCATGTCGCCTTTGATTTCGGAAGGAGAGCTTTGATCTAAGAAATCGCTGCAAGAGGTGATGCTCAGTAACCCCATTCCTCCAATGATGTATTTTATAATTGATTTCATATATGTATCTGTTTTAGAATGTAACATTTATACCACCTACAAATGAACGGCTTTTAGGATAGGCCGAATAGTCTATGCCCGGAGTCATAGGTGTTTTGCGACAAGTGTCTACTTCCGGATCGGCACCGGAATATTTAGTGAAGCAGTAGAGGTTGTATCCTGTAAAGTAGATACGCACATTCTGCATTTGTAGTTTTTGTACGAAAACTTTCGGCAATGTGTAACCGATGGAAATGTTGTTGACACGCAGGAAGGCACCGTCTTCTACAGCCCAGTCCAAAAGTGGAATCTGTGTGATGGAAGCTGGGTTGAATATGCTGGCACCGGCATTTATTTCGTTTAGACGGTTGATGGCATAGTCGCTTCCAAATTCGTTGATATAGCTTTTGGAAGTCATGTCCATTCCGTTGGCAGGGTCAATCCAAGTGTAACGTTTGCTAAGGTTGAATTCATTGTTCAGATTCCAATCTTTTTTTGTGTCACTATAGAATCCGGAAGCAAGTTTGGTAGCGTTGATAATTTTGTTTCCCAATGAATAGTTGAAGAATGCACTTAAATCAAAGCTCTTATATCGTGCATTAATGCCGAAACCGCCGGTTATTTTCGGGATTGTATTGCCAAGGCGTTCTTTCTCGATTTTGCCATCTGCATTTGCTTTCAGTTTGGGTGAGCCAGGACCGAAGTTATTGACTTTCATACCCGATTCCGTTGGATTGACACGTCCTTCCTTAAGTTTCCATCCATTATCCCAAGTAAAGTCTTCTGTGGTATAGAAACCATCTAGTTTATAACCGTATACTTCACCCAGTCTTCCACCTTCTTCAATTAGGAAATCATCGATACCAGCGATGAGACTACCGCCCCAGCCACTGCTTTGCCAGATTTTATTTGTAGGCAGTTTGTCAATTTTAGCTTGATTATAGGAAATGTTGAAGTTGAAATTCAGACCGAAATCTTTTTGGTCGACAAGGATAGCGTCTAAAGCAAGCTCAATTCCTTTGTTGGAGGTTTGACCGAAATTCTGATATTGAAACTCATAACCAGCTCCTTTGGGGAGGGTAGTTTGCATCAACAAATCTTTGGTCGTGTTCCAGTATGCATCTAAGCTACCGGAAAGGCGTCCGTTCCAGAAGCCGAAATCCAAACCTATATTACGAGTGAGCGTTGTTTCCCATTTCAAGTTCGGGTTGGACAAGTTTTTACCTCTTTGCAGAACCACGCTGCTTGTATTGTTGAAATAGATATGTTTGTCTCCCGAACCTGCCAGTGAGTAAGTTGTTTCTAGCGACCCGGAGGGAATCCGATTGTTTCCTGCCGTACCGATGCTTAAACGAAGTTTTAAGTTGGAAAGCCATTCTTGGGAGTTTTTCATGAAAGCTTCGTCGGATATACGCCATGCTAAAGCCAGTGAAGGGAAGTATCCCCATTGATTGCCGGAGGCAAATTTGCTGGAGCCGTCTGCACGCATGGTGAAAGTCATCAGGTATTTATCGTTAATGGTGTAGTTGATACGTCCGAAAAAAGAGAGCAAGTTGTCTTTGATACCAATGTATGTATCTGTGGGAAGTGCCTGACCTTGTCCCATATTAGCAAGTACTTCTTTTATTGACATGTTTTTAGGGAAACCTACAGATGTCATTGTTGTTTTGTGGTCGTAGCTGCTGGATACTTCATGACCTAACATGACATTCATTCTGTGGTTCAAATTGAACATTTTATCGTTATTATATGTAACAGTATTGGCGTTTCTCCAGTTCTTGTTGATAAGTTTGGTTAATAACGCTTGGGGCATTCCCGGATTTCCATATTTACTGTTGTTTGTAGCTTCCACCCCCCATACTTGGTCAGTATTATTGTATTTCCATCCATATCCGAATTCGCTTCTGAATTTAAGTCCTTTTACGGGTTCCCAGTTCACTCCGGCATTGTAGTTTTGCTGGAAGCGGCTAACACGTTTGTAAGTCGCGTTCAATATTTCGATAGGCGTGTAACGTGCGTTATTAACGTTTTCATCATCGTCACTGCCGCCACTGATTAATTTTTCAACAGGAGCAAATACTACAGAGCGTGCATTTACAGAAGTGGTTGCACTTGATTGATTGTCGTCTGCACCGCTTCCGGTTCCTTTTACTTTTTGATAGGATAAACGGGCATTGAAGTCAAATGTTAGCCATTTGTTGATTTTTGTATTTATTTTAGCATTGATGTTGTCTTTGGCAAAACCTGAGTTCAACATGATACTTTTTCGTCGTTACGTGAATAACTGATATTGAATTTGGTATCTTTGTTTCCACCACTGACACTAATATTGTATTGTTGTTGATTACCGGTGCGACCAAATATTTCTCCTTGATAGTCGGTGTCTGTGTATGATTTATAAATCTCCAGATCGTCAAAGGTGCCATAATTAAAACTTTTCTGGTCTAATTCTTGTTGCCACATCACAAACTCATACGGATTGAGTACATCGACCATCTTGGTCACTTTGCGCAAACCGTAAGATGCACCGAAGTTTACCTGCACCTTACCTTCCTGACCGGATTTAGTAGTAATGATGATAACACCGTTTGCACCACGGGCACCATAAATAGCAGTAGAAGAAGCATCTTTCAATACATCTACCGATTGAATATCTGTTGGAGCAATATCAGAGATACTTGATACGGGAAATCCGTCTACGATATAAAGCGGTGAATTGTCTTGAGATAGAGAACCGCCACCACGTACGCGGATTTTTACGTCTGCATCAGGAGAACCTTCAGTCGTTGTGATAGATACACCAGCCATTTTTCCCTGTAATGCTTCTGATGCAGAAGATACCGGAATGGCAGCTATCTGTTTGGCACTAACGGAAGATACGGAACCAGTCAGATCCTTTTTTGCAACGGTTCCGTAACCAATTACCACAACTTCGTCCAATGCTTGTGTATCATCGGAAAGAGTGACATTAATTTGACTTTGTCCTTTTACAGCAATATCCTGAGTTTTCATTCCGATATAAGAAATTGTAAGGGTTGCTTTTGAAGGAACCTTGATAGAATAGTTACCATCTAAATCAGTAATTGTACCATTGGTAGTATTACCTTTCTCTACTACAGAAGCTCCGATGATCGGTTCTCCTGTTGTGTCTTTCACATTACCTTTTACGGTAATTGTTTGCGCTGATACGCTAAGCGATATCGCTGCAAATAGCATTAGCAGCCAACTGCGCATGTTTTTCACCTTGTTAGACATTCTTTGCATGTTTATTAATTAATGGTTATTGTTTTGATTCTGTACTCATATTTAGAGTTAATTCCTCGGTACAAAAGTATATGAATGTGAATATAGATATGTGCAATATTTGTTTTTCACCTAGTATTTTTGTTTTTTAATAGCCGGCAGGCATTTTTAGAATAGTTTTAAAACAAAAATACACATGCTAGCTTGAAAAGCCTTGTTTTATCGATTTTAATGATTTGGAAAAACAAAATTTGAACAAGACTTTTCTTTATCCTGTCTACTTTTGTCCTCATTAATCTAATAATGTATGAAAATGGATATAATTCTAAGTAAATGGTGTTTGGCCATTTTGTTTGCTTTTGGAATTCTGGCGTGTACTGATGGTAGTGACGCAAATGAATTGCCTAAAGAACCTGAGGGGACTGGAGAAACTCAAGATGAAAAGATACCAGCTTTTCCTGGGGCAGAAGGACATGGACGCTACACAACCGGTGGGCGTGGTGGCGATGTATATATTGTTACTTCATTGGAGGACAAGTTACAGGACGGAACTTTGCGTTATGGTATTGAGAAACTAAGCGGAAAACGTACAATTGTTTTCCAGGTATCCGGAACTATTCATTTAAACGGTGATTTAAAGATTAAGAATGGAGATTTGACCATTGCAGGCCAGACGGCTCCGGGGGATGGTATTTGTTTGGCTGGTTATCCGGTTTTCTTGGAAGCAGACAATGTTATTGTCCGTTTTATGCGTTTTCGAATGGGAAATAAAGAAGATGTCAGTGCAGACGGAGCCGACGCCTTTGGCGGTCGGTATCATAGAAATATAATGATTGATCATTGTTCTATGAGTTGGTGTACTGACGAGTGTGTTTCTTTCTATCAAAATGAGAATTTTACACTGCAATGGTGTCTTATTTCTGAAAGTCTGCGTTTAGGTGGGCATACAAAAGGTCCTCATGGCTATGGTGGTATATGGGGAGGTATGAAAGCTTCTTTTCACCATAATCTATTGGCACATCATGATAGCCGTAATCCTCGTCTAGGTCCTGGAGTTAATTCGACAAAAGAGAATGAAATTGTTGATATGCGTAATAATGTCATTTATAACTGGTGTGGAAACTCTTGTTATGGTGGAGAAGCCATGCATGTAAATATTGTGAATAATTTTTATAAGCCGGGGCCTGCCACTCCTACTGGTACTTCTAAACGTGGACGTATTATTGCCATTGACAAAAAAGTGAGTGATTCGGATAAGAAATCATATCCGGCCATTTTTGACACTTGGGGAGATTTCTTTATCCAAGGAAATGTGGTGGATGATGGGCAAATTAATGGTGCGGCTGATTACGATCGTTGTATGAAGGCTACAAAGGATAACTGGGAGTACGGAGTTTATAATCAGTTTGATAAAAAGTATGGAACGTTGGATGAAGGTACAAAAAAAGCTCTTAAACGTACCACTCCTGTAGAAACAGGTACTGTTACCACTCATGATGCTCGTACGGCTTTTGAGCGTGTTATGGATTATGCAGGTTGTTCTTTGCACAGGGATAGAGTGGATGAACGTATTGTTCAGGAGACTCGTACCGGGACTGCGAACTATCAGGGAATGAACGAGCACAATGGTCAGGGAGTTGTTGAAGGTATTGATTGGAAAAGCGTGGGGTATCCAAAGAAAGGTATCATTGATAGTCAGGATGATGTGATTCCTGTTGGAGAATCTTCAGCATGGCCTGAATTGGTACAAGGTGTTATTCTGAAGGATTCGGATAATGATGGTATGCCTGATGAATGGGAAAAAAAGTATGGTTTGAATCCGAATGATGCTTCTGACCGAAATGGTAAAACAGTAGATGAGGAAGGAACATATACAAATCTGGAGATGTATATGAATAGCTTGGTACAAAAGATTGTTGAGGAACAGAATAAAGGAGGAGTACAATAAATAAATTTGGTGTATTTTTGTATTATTCCATAAATAAAAATATGAATATGAATTTGATCTTTCGTTGTCTAACCGTTTTATTAACTCTGATCGGAAATGAGGCTGTTTTTGCCTTTTCTGGTATTGGTAACACTCTTGATTTTGGAGAGTTTGGCTGCTTTTCCCCGGAGCAGAAGGATATGGACGTATGACTACAGGCGGACGTGGAGGTGAAGTGTATATTGTTACTTCTTTAGCAGATGATGGGATGCCTGGCACTTTACGTTATGGTATAGAAAAGTTGGATGGTCCTCGTACTATCATTTTTCAAGTGTCCGGTACAATATTTCTGCATAAAGACCTAAAAATACGGAAAGGGAATTTGACCATTGCGGGACAAACTGCACCGGGAAACGGTATATGCATAGCGGGTTATCCGGTGACAAATTATGCTAGTAATGTAATTCTCCGTTTTTACGTTTCCGTATGGGTAATAAAGAATGTGTGCATCCTGACGGTGCAGATGCTTTAGGAGGAAAAGGGGCAAGGAATGTGATTATAGACCATTGCTCTATCAGCTGGTGTACAGATGAATGTGCCTCTTTTTATGAAAATGATGATTTTACTATGCAGTGGTGCATTATTTCTGAAAGTCTTAGATTAGGTGGACATACCAAAGGTCCTCATGGATATGGAGGAATTTGGGGAGGTGAACACTCTTCTTATCATCATAATTTATTAGCCCATCATGATAGCCGGAATCCCCGTTTCGGATTAGGAGCTAAGGTACGTAAGAATGGAGAATGTGATGGTGATTATGTCGATTTTCGCAATAATGTGATCTATAATTGGGGTATGAACAGTTCGTATGGTGGTGAAAGGATGAATATTAATATAGTGAACAATTATTATAAACCTGGTCCTGCAACGGTGACAGGCTCTAAACGTGGACGGATTTTTGCTATAGATGCAACAGAAAATAGGAATGGGGGGTATCTGTGGGGAAAGTATTATATCGATGGTAACGTTGTAGATGGAGGGGCAGATGATAAAAACAGCCAAAAGGCTACAGCTAATAATTGGGAATATGGAGTTTACAATCAATTTTCGAATAATTATAAGAAAGTAGTTACGCAAAAAACTAAAGACTCGATTCGATTGGACAAACCTCATGAATTTGCATCGGTAACGACACATTCTGCTTTCAATGCTTATAAACAAGTGTTGGATTATGCGGGGTGTTCATTACACCGAGATGATGTGGATGCACGTATTGTGAAGGAAACACGTACGAGAACAGCTGGATATAAAGGTTTGAATATTCATAATGGAGAAGGAGGTATTTGGAAAAGTGAAGGATATCCGAAACCAGGATTGATAGATAGTCAGGATGATTTGCTCTCGTTAAATACTTCGGAAAATGTTTCCGCATGGCCAGTTCTTTTACAGAGAAGTACCTTGATTGATTCTGATAATGATGGTATGCCTGATGCATGGGAGAGAAAATTCGGATTAAATCCTCATGATGCTTCTGATGGCAATGGAAAAACGATAGATAAATATGGCCAGTATACAAATCTGGAAATGTATATGAATAGTTTGGTGCATGACATTATTGAAAAACAAATAGCGGTAGGAAAAAAGTAATCTGCAAACATCGTATTAAGAATTATCTTTATCAGGTAAGATACTTTATAGTCAGTTTCACCGGTTTTTATCCGGCATTCATCGGAATTTATACCGGAAATCAACAGAAAAGGCTGTAGAAGCAGTGAGAAATGATGTATCTTTGAACCATTAATCAATTAGTAATAGAGACAATGGAAGAGAAACAAAAATTTCCCACTGCTACAGGCTTTTCCGGTAAAACACTGATAGCTTCGCTTTTATCCTTTCCGGGATTCTGCTGTTTGCCCGTAATATGGGATGGATTACATCTGAAGTCTTCGATATGATCGTATCCTGGCATTCACTCCTTATTATATTAGGTATATATTCTATAATTCGCCGCCATTTCATCGGTGGAATCATCCTTTTGTTGATAGGTGTGTATTTTTTGATTGGAGGGCTTTCATGGTTGCCTGAAAATTCGCAGGCAATGGTATGGCCTATCGCTCTGATAACAGCAGGTGTCTTATTCTTTTTAAATCCGGCAAGAACAGGCGGGGGCACTGGGCGCACCATCATGCCATGCAGCACCGTCAGAAGTGGATGAAGATGCATCAGGGACAACCCGGCATGAACTTTGAAAGTGAACAACAGCAGTCAGAGTCAGTAGATGGTTTTCTGCGTGCCGAAAATGTTTGGGGAGCTGCCCGTCACGTGGTGCTTGACGAATTGTTTAAAGGAGCTGTCATTCGCACATCTTTCGGAGGAACGACGATTGATTTGCGCCATACCCATATTGCACCCGGAGAAACATACATAGATTTGGATTGCAGTTGGGGAGGAGTTGAGATATATGTCCCTTCTGACTGGAAAGTCGTGTTTAAATGCAATGCTTTCTTTGGAGGATGTGATGATAAACGTTGGCAGAATGGAAATATAAATAAGGAGAGTGTATTAGTAATTCGGGGAACACTTTCTTTCGGAGGCTTGGAGGTTAAAGACTAGCGTATGAAAGCACATCCGATTATAGAATCTCCTTTTCGTTGGATTCCGATGCTGGTGCTGGCATTGATTCTGGTTGTATTCCAAGTAGCTTTAGTCTGTGGATACACCGGAAACGATTATCTTCCCGCTTTGGTAGATGGAATAGTAACGATCGGTTGGTTGGCGGCTATCGCCTATCTGGCATGGTTTGTGGTCGGTCTTGTCTCGTTGTTCCAGACGGATGTAATTATGATTATCGTTGGAAGTCTGCTTTGGCTGGCAGGAAGTTTTATGGTCTGTGACATAATGGTGAGAATTGTAGGAGTGTCCTATGTTCCTTTTGCGCAGACAATCCCTTTCCGGTTATTGTTCGGACTACCGGTTTTAATTGCCATTACTCTATGGTACCGCTTGATAGTCACAAAAGAAGAAGTACAAAATCAGGAAATGGAAAAAGAACTGGCTGTACATCAGGTGAATGTGGCTGAACAGCAGAAAGAGTCAGCCATGGAATGGGTAGATCGTATTACAGTGAAAGACGGCTCCCGGATTCATTTGGTGAAGGCAGACGAATTGATTTACATACAAGCATGTGGAGATTATGTGATGCTGATAACCCCCACAGGCGAATACCTGAAAGAGCAGACTATGAAGTATTTTGAAACTCATCTCTCTCCGGATACATTTGTTCGGGTGCATCGTTCTACGATTGTGAATGTTACGCAGATTTCCCGGGTCGAGCTTTTTGGAAAAGAAACCTATCAGTTATTATTGAAGAATGGAGTGAAACTTCGGGTTAGCCTTTCCGGCTACCGGTTGCTGAAAGAACGGTTGGGGATATAAAATCTGTTTATTCTGATTTTGTAATATACTATCACTACAGCCCTGTTATAAATGTTTCATCTAGCAGATCGGTTGGGTAATAGTATTGATCTCGCTTCTTTGTTTTGGAAAAGTGAAATGAATAATATTCGTTAAAAAAATCCTCTTTATAATCTTATTCAGAATATAAAGAGGATAATTTTATTGACAAGAGTTGCATGGGGTATGGTGAGATGAAATCATAATTGGGGAATAATTGCACAAGACTTTCACAAGTATCCTCCTGCCAATGCCTAAAATCATTACAAAGTTAATTAAATAGTTTTTTGAATAGCAATGTTTATTAATTTATCTTATGGAAATTATGAATTTTTTAATATATTGAAGATATTTTGTGTCAACTTTCCATAACTCGCTGATTTTGCTTATGTTTGTAAGTAAATAAAGAAAGAAGTGAATGAACATGTCTACGCAGCTATTATATAATGATTTCCCTACTTTTTTGCGGAAATATTTTCCTTACAAGGTACAAAAGATTTCATTGAACGCAGGTTTCACTTGTCCTAATCGTGACGGAACAAAAGGATGGGGCGGATGTACATACTGCAATAACCAGACTTTTAATCCGGATTACTGCCGGACAGAGAAGTCTATCACTACCCAATTGGAAGAAGGGAAATGCTTTTTTGCCCATAAATATCCGGAAATGAAATATTTGGCTTACTTTCAGGCCTATACCAATACGTATGCCGAACTGGAAGGCTTGAAGCGTAAATATGAAGAAGCGTTGACGGTAGACGGGGTGGTCGGACTGGTGATAGGTACACGCCCCGATTGTATGCCGGAGAGTTTGTTGCGTTACTTGGAAGAATTGAACAAACATACTTTCCTTATGGTTGAATATGGGATCGAGAGCACTTGTGACGAAACCTTAAAACGCATAAACCGGGGGCATACTTATGCCGATACGGTGGAAGCCGTCCGACGGACAGCTGCCTGTGGTATCCTGACAGGCGGACATATCATCCTCGGACTTCCGGGAGAAACGCATGATACGATGGTGGCACAAGCGGAAATACTTTCCGACCTGCCTTTAGCTACACTCAAGATCCATCAGTTACAATTGATTCGTGGTACACGAATGGCGCATGAGTATGATGAAGCTCCTGATGGTTTTTATTTGTTTAACGAGGTGGAGGAATACATTGATCTGGTGATTGATTATGTAGAACATCTCCGTCCCGATATAGTTGTGGAGCGTTTTGTTTCCCAATCTCCTAAAGATTTATTAATAGCTCCGGACTGGGGATTGAAAAATTATGAATTTGTAGCGCGTTTACAAAAAAGAATGAAAGAAAGAGGTGCTTATCAAGGTAAGAAGTATAGGGATTCGGAAAAAAGGATTATTTTTGCAGACGATAAACTTACCACTGAATAAATAGCTGTTTGAGCGGAATATAGATGGTGGAAGAAATATAAATGGATTTGAAGAATGGAACATAAAACAAGAATTAAAGGAAATGTCCACTATGTGGGAGTGAATGACCGTAACAAGCACAGATTTGAAGGGATGTGGCCATTGCCCTATGGAGTTTCATATAACTCTTATCTGATTGATGATGAAATGGTGGCATTGGTGGATACGGTAGATATTTGTTATTTTGAAGTCTACTTGCGTAAGATTAAGCAAGTGATTGGAGAACGTCCCATTAATTATTTGATTATAAACCACATGGAACCGGATCATTCGGGATCTATCCGACTGATTAAGCAACATTATCCGGAAATTATTATCGTGGGTAACAAGCAGACATTCGGTATGATTGAAGGTTTCTACGGTGTAACCGGCGAACAGTATCTGGTAAAGGAAGGTGATTTCTTAGCTTTGGGACATCATAAACTGCGTTTTTATATGACTCCGATGGTGCATTGGCCGGAAACGATGATGACTTTTGATGAAACGGACGGCGTTCTTTTCTCCGGCGACGGATTCGGATGCTTTGGCACTGTAGATGGCGGATTCCTGGATACGCGGATCAATGTGGATAAGTATTGGGGGGAAATGGTTCGTTACTACTCTAACATCGTAGGCAAATACGGAAGCTCCGTGCAAAAAGCTTTGCAAAAATTGGGCGGACTACCTATTTCTGCCATCTGTTCTACACATGGTCCGGTATGGACAGAGAATATTGCCAAGGTAATTGGTATCTATGACCGTTTGAGTCGTTATGATGCAGACGAAGGTGTTGTTATTGCTTATGGAAGCATGTATGGAAATACGGAGCAAATGGCGGAAGCTATTGCAGAAGAGCTTTCGGCACAGGGTGTTAAGAACATTGTCATGCATAATGTGACAAAGAGCCATCCTTCTTATATTATAGCGGATATTTTCCGTTACAAGGGATTGATTATCGGTTCTCCCACTTATAGTAATCAGATATTCCCGGAAGTGGAAGCGCTGCTCTCAAAGATTCTGTTGCGTGAGGTGAAGGGACGCTATTTGGGTTATTTCGGTTCTTTCACATGGGCAGGTGCTGCTGTGAAACGTCTGGCAGAGTTTGCGGAAAAGAGCAAATTCGAATTGGTCGGTGATCCGGTGGAGATGAAACAGGCAATGAAGGACCTGACTTATACTCAATGTGAAAATCTGGCACGTGCCATGGCGGATCGTTTGAAGAAAGATCGTTAAAACTGTGAATGAGATAATAATTTATTAACTAACCTATAAAACAATCGACTTATGAGACTTATTATTCAGCCGGACTATCAGTCCGTATCTCTGTGGGCTGCACATTATGTTGCTGCTAAAATAAAAGCTGCCAATCCAACCCCCGAAAAACCATTTGTATTGGGCTGCCCCACCGGATCTTCTCCTCTGGGTATGTATAAAGCTTTGATCGACCTGAATAAGAAAGGAATCGTTTCTTTCCAGAATGTGGTAACATTCAACATGGACGAATATGTAGGGTTGCCGAAAGAACATCCGGAAAGCTATTATTCTTTCATGTGGAATAACTTTTTTGGTCATATCGACATCAAACCGGAGAATACGAATATTCTGAATGGTAATGCTCCGGATTTGGATGCAGAGTGTGCACGTTATGAAGAAAAGATCAAGTCATACGGCGGCATCGACCTGTTCATGGGCGGTATCGGTCCTGACGGACATATTGCGTTCAACGAACCGGGATCTTCATTGACTTCACGCACTCGTCAGAAAACATTGACGATGGATACCATCATTGCTAACTCCCGTTTCTTCGATAATGACATCAATAAGGTTCCTAAGACCTCTTTGACAGTGGGAGTGGGTACTGTGCTTTCTGCAAAGGAAGTGATGATTATTGTAAACGGTCATAACAAAGCTCGTGCTTTGTATCATGCAGTAGAAGGTGCTATCACACAGATGTGGACAATCAGTGCATTGCAAATGCATGAAAAAGGTATTATCGTTTGTGATGATGCTGCTACGGCGGAATTGAAAGTAGGTACTTACCGTTACTTCAAAGATATCGAGTCTGCTCATTTAGATCCGGAATCTTTGATTAAGTAAGCATAAAATTGATTCTATAAAAAGAGAATGGGCTGCATCAGTGTTGAATTGATTGCAGCCCATTTTGTATGTTAGAGATAGCTGTCTGCGGAATTAATTCTCTTCCAGCCAGCCTTTTCCCTGTCGGACGATTTCCAGTTCGTTATCCGTGCATTTCACTACCGTTG
>ENA-OQJB01000343-OQJB01000343.1-human-gut-metagenome-genome-assembly--contig:-NODE-343-length-25155-cov-4.004355_pt1 | contig 25155 bp, 17 predicted proteins | sample MGYA00242599_ERZ504765 | MGnify/ENA primary metagenome ERZ504765 (study PRJEB26092, sample SAMD00036354) | human gut metagenome | host: Homo sapiens | study: EMG produced TPA metagenomics assembly of...
CTTATGACGTTCCCGTCAAACGATATTGCCAAACCCTCGATTTACGCGATTCTCCGGAACTGATCGCTGAATATCGGAAAAGACATAGCCAGGCGGAAGCATGGCCAGAAATCCTAGCCGGGATCCGGGAAGTCGGTATTCTGGAAATGGAAATTTATATCTTGGGAACACGACTGTTTATGATTGTCGAAACTCCCCTTGATTTTGACTGGGACACAGCAATGGAACGCCTGAACACGCTTCCCCGCCAACAGGAGTGGGAAGAATATATGGCCATCTTCCAACAAGCCGCTCCCGGAATGAGTTCCGCAGAGAAATGGAAACCGATGGAGAGAATGTTCCATTTGTATAACACTTAAAAAATACCAGAAACAACCATGAAACACCCCAAACAGTCCATCCTCTCGAAAGATGGCATCAGTTATCTTATACCTTTTGTTCTCATTACCTCATGTTTTGCATTATGGGGATTTGCCAATGATATTACCAATCCGATGGTAAAGGCATTCTCCAAGATTTTCCGGATGAGTGCCACCGACGGAGCATTAGTACAGGTTGCCTTCTATGGAGGGTACTTTGCAATGGCTTTCCCGGCTGCCATATTCATCCGCAAATATTCCTACAAAGCCGGTGTTTTGTTAGGACTGGGAATGTATGCTTTCGGAGCATTTTTATTCTTCCCCGCCAAAATGACGGGAGAATATTATCCGTTTTTGATTGCCTATTTCATCCTGACCTGCGGATTGTCCTTCCTCGAGACAAGCTGTAACCCGTATATTCTTTCTATGGGAACGGAAGAAACAGCTACCCGGCGTTTGAACCTTGCACAGTCTTTCAATCCGATGGGGTCACTTCTCGGAATGTATGTAGCCATGCAGTTCATTCAAGCGAAGTTACATCCGATGTGTACCGAAGACCGTGCATTGCTTAACGACAGTGAATTTCAAGCAATTAAAGAAAGTGATCTTAGCGTCCTGATTGCTCCTTATCTCATTATCGGACTTATCATTGTGGCTATGTTACTTCTGATACGATTCGTCAAGATGCCGAAAAATGGAGATCAGAATCATAGAATAGATTTCTTTCCTACACTGAAACGCATTTTCACCCAAACGCGTTATCGTGAAGGGGTAATTGCTCAATTCTTCTATGTAGGCGCGCAAATTATGTGCTGGACTTTCATCATTCAGTATGGAACACGCTTGTTCATGTCACAAGGTATGGACGAGAAAAGTGCGGAAGTGCTATCACAACAATATAATATCATAGCAATGGTGATATTTTGTATCAGCCGTTTCATCTGTACATTCATTCTGCGCTATCTCAATGCTGGTAAATTGCTGATGATCCTCGCTATCTTCGGAGGTATTTTCACTTTAGGCGTAATCTTCCTTCAAAATATCTTCGGAATGTATTGCCTTGTAGCAGTATCGGCTTGCATGTCATTGATGTTCCCTACCATCTATGGTATTGCCTTGAAAGGCATGGGAGATGATGCTAAGTTTGGAGCTGCAGGCCTTATCATGGCTATCCTGGGAGGTTCTGTTCTTCCACCGCTACAGGCAAGTATCATTGACCTGAAACAAATAGCCTGGTTGCCGGCTGTCAATGTTTCATTCATTCTACCCTTCATCTGCTTCCTTGTAATCATTGGTTATGGTTACCGTACAGTGAAAAGAAACTGGTAAAAAACAAACTTAAAAATAGTGACGCTATCCCATCATGATGGCGTCACTATCCCACCCATATAGTGACGCCATCCGCAGTGGATAGCGTCACTATTTCATTCATCTTTTTTTCATAAAAAATTCCCTTTTGACAATGCCATATATAGATGCGACAAAGTGAAGAATGTAGCTAATTTCACATTTAATAATCTCAAACAAACAGGGTAGCAATAGCTTTCTGCTGTGTTGGCATATCCTGCCGAACAATATATTGATGTTAATTTTCAGGTAGATCCTTCGTTGATTAGGTTATTACAACGCGCGTCTCAGCACCAATTATGCAATACTGGACACTAAATATTATAAGTTTTATATAATTCCCCAAGGCAAACGAAGGAAAATTGTTGCAACCAAGCGAATGGTATCATGTAGCCGTGACTTATGACACCGAAGAAAAGACTTTATGTTTAAAATAGGACACTCCTATGGTGAGCCAGAGAATATGACTCGTCAATTAAATGGTGAAATCTGCGAAGTACGCATATGGAACGTAATACGTTCACAAGAAGAAATTTACAAGAATATGTATGATGTCGATCCTCAAACTACAGGTTTAAAAGCCTATTGGAAGTTTAATGAAGGCAAAGGGGATATAGCGAAAGACTATACAGAAAACGGCAATGATGCAAAAGCATATACTAAAGCTATTTAGCCGGAAGACATTGAAGTGACACAAAAAACAAAGAATAATAACTACCTAAAATTTTCAACCTAAAACGCTGCCACATTTTTACTCCTACTTTAAGTTACATAAAAGGGAATACTAAAATATGACAGCGTTAATAATTAACTCTCTACTATGGAATAATTTAAATTGCCTTCTGATGAATTTGTCAAATATGCACAGATTCATTCACAAAAAATATAAACTCAAAGAGTAGCCATTATCTAAAAAAAAGTCGTAGCTTTGCAATAACCTAAAAATTAAATTGATATGGAACAACAAGACAAATATGTACGCTTTGACTGGGCTGTGAAAAGACTTCTCCGCCAAAAAGCAAATTTCGGCGTATTAGAAGGTTTCTTGACTGTCCTTCTCGGTGAAAACGTGAAAATCATAGAGATATTGGAAAGTGAAAGCAACCAACAAACAATCGATGATAAATTCAACCGGGTAGATATTAAAGCCAGAAACAGTAAAGACGAAATCATTATTGTAGAGATCCAAAATACACGGGAGCTCTATTATCTGGAACGTATCTTATACGGAGTGGCAAAAGCAATCACTGAACATATTTCTTTAGGAGAACGCTACTATGCGGTGAAAAAATATACTCTATCAGTATTCTATACTTCGATATCGGCAAGGGAGAAGATTATTTGTATCATGGACAAAACCACTTTATCGGAGTACATACAGGAGACAGACTGGAAGTAACTACTAAAGAAAAAGACGCCATCGTCCATAAGATTCCGGCAGAAATCTTTCCGGAGTATTTCTTGATTCGTGTGAATGAATTCGATAAAGTGGCTGTCACTCCATTGGAAGAGTGGATTGAATACTTGAAAACCGGTTGCATTCGCCCCGATACAACAGCCCCTGGTCTGGAAGAAGCACGCCAGAAACTTATCTATTACAATATGTCCAAGGAAGAAAGACATGCCTACGACGAGCACCTTAGTGCCATCATGATACAAAATGATGTATTAGATGGAGCAAAACTGGAAGGGCGTATGGAGGGACGCATGGAAGGAAAAATGGAAGGAAAAATGGAAGAAAGATTAGAAATTGCTAATAATTTAAAGTCATTAGGAGTAGACATAACAGCCATCCATAAAGCTACCGGACTATCACCGGAGGAGATTGAAAAGTTATAAACAATCAAAGGCTATATATTAAATTACAAACAAGAGTCGTGTGAGAAAATCATACGACTCTTGTTTGTAATTTAATATATAGCCAATAGTAACAGACTGGAAGTAACTACCAAAGAAAAAAGATACCATCAATATATTACCAATATTTCACACTCCATTTTAACAATTAGAATTCATCCACAAATCACACACTCTAAATCATCAGCACCCATATACAGCAGAATATATAACAATAAAATATTTTATACAACTTTTATTTGTGATTAGTCATAGAAAACATGTATATTAGCAGTAAGCCTAACATTTACACAAATAAATCAATTGATTTATTATTACTTTTTAGTACCTTTACTTCATAAATACAATTTCCTATCCATAAGAAGGAAAGACATTTATATTAGTTGATTATTTGTATATGATAAAACACAAGCAAACAGCTATTGAGATATGTTCCGATAGCACTCTATTTAAACCCAGACCGCCCCCTCTTCAAATATTCACATATTAGACTGATTCATCATGCCTGAAAACAAAAAGAATAAATCAAATTAATCATCGTTACTTGGAGGGAAAGCCTTCCTTATCATAAAATTTAAAACATTAATCAAGATTAAAAACCTCCTGTGACACTTCTATTATCCCGATTATCCTATATGGCTCTCCTATTGATATGAACCAAGACTATAAAAGAAATGCTTCTTTAGCCGATACATTCTTGTATATGCCATTCAATATCGAAAACTTAAAAATCGAGATATCTGTTCTTATCAAAAACTACCGCTTTCTTAGAAAGTCATTCTTACAGAAAATATTCGGAGAAAAGTTTCTGGAAACAGATATCGAAGAAATGCCGGAAGAGGATAACTACCAACTCATCAACAAGGTAAAGAAATTCATATTGGACAACTTGGATAACGAATCACTAAAGATAAGCCATATTGCCAGTGAAACGGGCATGAGCCGGACTAAGTTTTTCATTAAATGGAAATTCCTGACAGGGGAAGCTCCCATAGAATTCATGACCAGGATTCGTATGGAAAAAGCACGCGAACTATTGGAAAGCGGAAAATATCGCATACAGGAGATACCTGAAATGGTCGGACTAAAAGATGTAAAGAACTTCCGCAATAAATACAAGAAACACTTCGGCATAGCGCCAAGTGAAACATTAAGAAATATTTAAAAGCGGGAAAATTCAATATTACTATTGTCTTAATAAAAAAGAGATGTATTTAATGGAAAAATGGTATATCTCTTTTGCAAGTATACCGACGAGCAAAACATAATTGCCAACAAATCACAACTCAATCATACCATTCATCGCATCATTAATACCAAATAGAAACATCCCAACATTCAAAACTGACAACAGTATCTACTTATTAAAACTTATCATTATTTTACTTCGTAGAAATATACCAATCATTCCTTCTTATAAAAAACCTAACCTCCATTATCTTTCCAGTTTATATATTATGAGGAAATACAGAATGGTATTAAATGAGACATTCCTCAATAATACCCAATATACAATACGCTCCCCTACACATCTACAGGAGACAAAATAATATTCAACCAATAAAACTAATTAATTATTGTTACTTAGAGGATATTCACCGTTTCTTCCCCCCCCAAAAAAATGATGTTAAATATTAGGATAGTGAATTTCCTCTTTTTTCTGAAATGAAAGAAATGGGTCTATTTCATCTGAGTGACGTCACTAAAAAATATAATATGAAATACTTATTACAAACGTCACCCCTCGTTTACAGTGCCATAGCAATACTCATTCTTTATCAATTAAACTTTACCTCAATACTCCTAGCAGGAGGCATTTCTATTTATTGGATTATAACACATATCATTACGATACAGAAAGAAAGAAATCTTCTAAAAGAAGGGAGTCAATATTTTATAGACTCTTTCGAGAGCATTCGTGCTCCGCTTACATTAGTTCATACTCCATTGAAAATAGCATATAATGACGTTTCCCCCGAAAATATCAGAAAAGAGCTATCACTAGCTATCCAAAACATAGATTGCCTCAACATACATTTAACCAGATTGATGGATTTAAAGCAATTGTTTGCAAACACTGAAAAGCTGAATTCCTCGGAATATGAACTGGGAGCATTTATCAAAAACAGAATTACTTCTTTAAAAACACATGCTGCCAACAATTTGGTAGGGCTGAACATTAAAACAGACTTTAATTATGCCAGCGTCTGGTTCGACCAAAGCAAAATATCTCCGGTGATCGACAAATTTATAAAATATGCCATAGACCATACCGAACAAAAAAAACTATTACCCTGCTAATCACCTCTAATCCTGAATACTGGCAAATAAAAATAACTGATTTCGAAAATAAGAAAATACTTCAATGTTATAAATGTAAAAATTGGCAACTATTCAAACGAAAAGAAGAACTCGAATACAATTTTGCAAAAAATATATTCTGCAAAAGGTTGATAAAGATGTGCAATGGAAAGATTCTGATTAACCATTCCAGCCACACTATTGCTCTAAAATTCCCTTCAAAAGATTCGCCGGAAAATGTTCACCAACATACCGCCATACAAATCGAGTCAAATCCGGCAGAAGAAAGAACAGATACTTTATTCGGCAAGGATTCACAAAAGAGAAATTCCACTAAACCGTTGGTCGTCCTCGCTGACAGCAATAAAGAATTCAGGTTGTACCTGGAAGAACGTTTATCAAAGGATTTTATCGTAAAAAGTTTCGAGAATGGTTTGGACGCTTTAGAATGTATAAAAGAGGAATATCCGGATTTAGTGATTTGCGACATTATGCTCCATGGAATGTACGGCAATGAACTATCATCGAGACTAAAAACATCAGGAGAAACATCCGTTATCCCTATTATCCTCTATGGCTCACATATAGATACAGGACAACGCAGCAAAAGGGAAAGCTCCCTGGCTGACATATTCTTATATATACCTTTTCACGTCGAAGATTTAAAAACAGAAATGAATGTCCTTATCAGAAACAACCGTTTCCTCAGAAAATCATTCTTAGAAAGAATATTTGGAAAGAAGTTTCTGGAAGTTGAGGAAGACAAAATTTCAGATGAGGAAAATTACGGCCTTATCAATCAGGTAAAGGAGTTTATTCTAAAAAATATAGATAAGGAAAATCTGACAATAGATGAAATCGCCTCAGAACTATATATGAGTAGAACCGCTTTCTTTACGAAATGGAAAGCACTGACAGGAGAAGCGCCCAAGTACTTGATTTACCGGATTCGTATGGAAAAAGCACGTGAGCTATTGGAAAGCGGGAAATACTCCGTCAATGTTCTTCCCGAAATGATCGGATTGAAGAGCCTCAAAAACTTCCGTCATAAATACAAAGAGTATTTTGGAATAACGCCAAGCGAGTCTATCATGAAAAAACAATAAAACAAATACGAAGCTATATATCCGAAGATCCCACCAACAGGGATCTTCACTATAACACTTGCATAAAGAAGCCTTTCTTTTTTACTTCTTCATGCAGTATTGTATTAATCGTAGCATTTACACTATGTACGTACACCTTAATTTTGAAATTAATAATCTAATTATTTAAACAGTATGAAAACTTTAACTAAAATGAAAAAAGTTTGTTGTTTTAATCGCTTTGTCTTATTGGCAATGACACTGAGCATGGTCACTTCTTTTACTGCATGTAGCAGTGACGACGATTCGGACATTCCCGTATATTCCCTTAAAGATGTTGATGGCAATTATTCCGGCACAATGCTGACGGAATCCACCCCCGTCAGTCCCCAGGCAAATGCAGAAGAGGGGGAAGAACCGGCAGGAGCCGAAGTTACTGCCGAAGTAAAAGACAATCAGATTATGATTAAGAAACTTCCGGTTGACGACCTGATTAAAAGCATCGTCGGTGAAGAAAATGCAGGAGCTATCATCGAAAATTTGGGTGATATTAACTACAACATTCCTTATACACCGACCTTTGATGAAGGTAAATCTAACATCTTACTTCAACTAAAACCTGAACCACTGGAAATTAAATACACCGAACCGATTCAAGTACAAGAAGAAGGACAAGAACCGGCTGAAAATCTTATAACAGTAACTATTGAAGCTGAAAAGAATGGCGTTTATGCTTATGACGGCAAAAAACTGGCATTCGTTATCAAAGCAACTGGAGTAAAAGTCGGAGATGTAAATTTCCCCAATTTCCCCGTTACAACATTCACTTTCAGCATGGTCAAGAAGTAATACAAACCTTTCGCTGAAAAAAAGAAAATGGAGCATGCCTGCGCGCAAGACATGCTCTTTTTTTATACCTTTGTGAAGAAACCAACTATACAAAATGACTACAACAGAAAACATTCGAAAAGAATTGCAGGATTTGGTAGATTCCAAGTATCAGGAATTTCATTCTGCCCTGGTTCCCGGAATCGGGAATATTCTTGGTGTACGTATTCCGCAACTACGAATATTGGCTAAAGAAATCGCAAAGAGAGATAACTGGCGTATGTTTGTGGAAGCAACCGATACTAAGTTTTATGAAGAGACAATGCTTCAGGGAATGGTTATCGGATTAGCTAAAATGGAACTGGACGAACGAATGAAACACATAAGCATGTTCGTTCCACGTATCGACAACTGGGCTGTATGTGATATCTTTTGTGGCGAACTGAAGACTGCCGTGAAGAAAGGAAAAGAAACTGTATGGCAGTTTATCCAGCCTTACCTCATATCTCCCAAAGAGTTCGAAATCCGCTTCGGGATTGTGATGCTTTTCCATTATGTAGACGAAGAACATATCGACGCATTACTGGCATACGCAGACACTTTCAGCCACGATGCTTATTATGCACGTATGGCTATGGCCTGGATGATATCCATCTGTTTCATCAAATTCCCCGAAAAGACAATGGAGTACCTTAAACAGAGCAAGCTGGATAACTGGACTTATAATAAATCATTGCAGAAAACTATCGAATCTCTCCGTGTAGACAAGGAAACTAAAGATATACTTCGCGGTATAAAACGGAGGTAATGACACAATAAAAAATAAAGCTCGGTAACTGTTCTGCTTACCGGGCTTTATTTTTTATGATGTATCAAATGATTTATGATATAGCAAATGAATTAATTCCTCTTACCTTTTTCTTCTGCTTCTGCGCCTTTGTTGTTTCCGGCGGCTGTAACGTTGCCATCTTTTATATATCATCCAGCCGCTCATCAAAGCAACGACGACAAAGATAAGAATAGTGATACCCACTCCTAAATTATCCCCCTTAATACGCGACCAGATATCAAGAACTTCTTTTGTCTTATCGCCGAAGTCACGAATCATAGCGCATCGTTCCACTACTTTGCGGTCGGGATATTGTATCTTGTCAATCTGTATGCTATCAGCACCCGGTCCGAAGAAATAACTTAAATCGGAAAAATAGGTAAGTGTCGTGTCTATCTTCTCTTCCAGAATCTCCGGAGTAGCAATCGAACTTACATATCCGCAGAAATCCATATTTCTCAGAGCAATGTCCGGACGACACATGAAATTGATAAAATAGCTGGCTGCTTCCGGATTCCTTGCATATTTCGGAATCACCCAACCGTCATACCATATATTACTTCCTTCCTTCGGAACTTCATAATCCAAGTCCACACCTACTGCATCGGCTTCTTCAATCGCCCATATTGCGTCACCACTCCACGTCATATTCAGCCAGGCCTTGTTCTTCGTCATCATCTCCTTGCCGAAATCGGCTTCCCAGCCTGCTATATTCGGTTTCAGGGCTTTCAGATATTTTTCCGCAAGCTCCATAGCCTGTGGAGAATAGTCGTTCATCAGTTCTTCCACTGTCACACTCCCCGCTTCCAGTTCCTTGGCGTGCGCATAAATGATAGCCGTACCGTAAGCGTCGCGGTAACTATCCTTCATAAGGATTTTGCCGGCATACTTCTTATTCCAAAGACAATCCCAGGATGCAGCGACCGAATCAGGAACATAAGCCCGGTTATAAAGAAGTCCCGCAGTTCCCCACATATAGCATACCGCATAACGGCTGGCTTCTTCACCCGGCTGGCTCAATTTATTAATCTGCTCCCGTATGAACGGAGCCACATTTTTCATATAGTTGGGAGAATGGGCAAAATTAGTATCAATAGGCAGAAGCAGGCGCTTCTTCAACATACGCTCAATAATGTATTCCGAAGGGCAGACCACGTCGAAATCCTCATGTCCCTTCTCTATCTTGGTCAACATTATCTCGTTAATGTCGAATGTCTGATAAACGATGCGGATATTTTCGCCTGTCTGTTCTTTATAATATGCTTGAAAATCCTCGAGCACACCATCCCCGATATAATCCGCCCAGTTATAGATTTTAAGAACCCGTTCGCGAGGCTCGCCGGAATTATAACATCCCGTCAAACTCAGCAACAACAGGATAGCAGGAATTATTCTTTTCATAATTAATAATTTTACAATGTACAAATATACCAATACAGAAAACGTGCCGCCATGCAATCAGCATATCAGTGTATTGGCATATTGAATAATTATTTCTTCTTCGCTTTCCCTGCCCGGTGATTGATCACAATAAGCAACGCCAACACCACAACAAAAATAATAGCGGAAAGCGGACGAAGTTCAGGGGTCAGCCCTCCTTTGCGGGCATCAGCATAAATATAAGTAGAGAGCGTCTCCAGACCTTGATTACCGATGGTAAAGACAGTTACGGCAAAATCATCAATGGATAGGGTCAATGCAAGCATAAAACCACTAATCATTCCCGGACGAATCTCCGGAACAATGACTTTCCACAAAGCCTGCATAGGAGTCGCTCCCAAGTCAAGAGCGGCCTCATAAATATTCGGGTTCATCTGCTTCAAACGAGGCAGAACGCTCAAAACAACGTATGGCGTACAAAAAGTAATATGAGCAAGCACTACGGTTGTGTATCCTTGTGTGATTCCTAAAGAAACAAACAAAAGGAAAAGCGAAATACCCGTGATGATATCTCCGTTCAGAATAGGAATACTATTCACAAAACTAATCGCTTTACGCGAACGGGATTTCAGATTAAAGATGCCGATAGCAGCCACACTACCCAGCAAGGTAGATGCCGCTGCAGCCAGCAGAGCAATAGTAATCGTGTTAATCAATGCATTCATCAAAGAATGATGCGTGCCTGTAGTGAAAAGCGAAGTATAAAGTTTTGTGGAGAAACCAGTCCAGTTGCCCAGCACTTTCGCTTCGGTAAAAGAATAGATGACGATAATCACGATAGGAGAATAAAGCAGCAACAGCAATATCCACAAGTAAGCCTGCGCAAATATTTTCTTTACCATAGCCCGCCTCCTTCGTTCGAATTGTCCTTATCGTCTGTGCTAAACAAAGAAGTTGCAGCAATCAGCAGCAACATAATAAGCGAAAGTGCCGCTCCATAGTTCCACATGCTGTTATTGATATTTTCCTGAATCGTTGTACCAAAGAGTTTGATGTTATTCATCGTCAGCAACTCGGCAATGGCAAATGTCGATATAGTCGGCATGAACACCATCATAATTCCACTCATCACACCCGGCATAGAAAGCGGAAGGACTGCTTTCAGAAAGACTTGCAGCGGATTGGCTCCCAAATCTTGTGCAGCTTCAATATAACTATGATCCATCTTCTGCAACGTGTTGTAAATAGGATAAATCATAAAGGGGATAAAGTTGTATACCATACCGAATATCAATGCTCCCTCGCCCAACGGTACACTAAAAAAGTCGAACAAGGCAACCGTAGCAAGGGTACGCACAAGAATATTTACCCACATCGGCAGGATAAACAGTACGACCATCGTCTTGGAACGGTTCAGCTTACTGTTACTCAATATCCATGCTGCAGGATAACCAAGTAAAATACAAACAAGGGTGGTAATGATAGCAATACCGATAGAATATACAAAGGTATTGATTGCTTCGGGATGTTCGAAGAACTTCTGAAAATTGGCGAGTGTCAAATGACCGCTATCATCGGTAAAGGCATATACGACAATTAAAAACAGCGGTATAATCACAAAGATCGCCGAAAAAATAATGTAAGGGAGAGTCCAACTCTTACGTGATGACAAAAAGACTATAAACTTCTTATTCACTTCCTTTCCTGTTAATCGGTTATTTTAATTATACGAATGGCATCTGGAGGGATGGTAATACCTACACGGTCTCCGTCGTCCCATACATCGTTCGTATCTACAAATACATTCTCGTCCCAGTCTGACAATACGGTCAGATGATAATGGTCGCCCTTGTAAAGGATGAATTTCACCTCACCTGTGAGCGTTCCGTCTTCTTCATTATCCTGAAGAATCACTTTTTCAAAGTCTACCTCCACTTTGACATTCGTATCGGCAGCTATATCTTCCACCGGAGTACATTCAAAGTTACAGCCCAGGAATTCCACATGAGTGGCATCCAGCAATTTTCCTTCAAACGTATTGCAGATACGCTCTTTCTTCATGATGTGAATATCAAACGGCTTCACCAGCAGTCCGACTTCCGCTCCTACTTCAAAATGATGGTAATCCTGCACCAGGAATTCATATCCGCCGCACATCACCGTCATTTCATAATGCACACCTTTGAAAATAGAAGTCTCTACCACGCCTACCAACTGCGCCATATCCGAAACGGGGAAAATATAAAGATCTTCCGGACGGATGACTACGTCTACCGGAACATTTTCACCAAATCCTTCATCCACACATTCAAACTCCGTGCCGCAGAAGCGTACCAGCTTATCATGAATCATGGTACCATTGAGGATATTGCTTTCTCCGATAAAGTCGGCAACAAAAGCGTTGATGGGTTCATTATAAATATCAATCGGTGTACCGATCTGCTGAATCTTTCCTTCACTCATCACAACAATCGTATCACTCAACGTCAATGCCTCTTCCTGATCGTGAGTGACGTAAACAAACGTTATACCCAAAGATTTATGCATTTCTTTGAGCTCCATTTGCATATCCTTACGCATTTTCAGGTCGAGCGCTGCCAGCGGCTCATCCAATAGCAACACTTCCGGCTCATTCACAATGGCACGGGCAATGGCTACACGTTGTTGCTGACCACCGGAAAGAGAATCCACATCGCGGTATTCATAATCTGTCATACCTACCATCTTTAAAGCAGCTTTCACTTTCTTCTCAATGGTTTGTTTCGGTGTCTTTTTCAGTTTCAGGCCGAAAGCAATGTTATCATATACATTCAAGTGCGGGAATAAGGCATATTTCTGAAATACCGTATTCACGGGACGCTTGTGGGGAGGAGTTTGTGTTATTTCCATCCCCGAAATTCGGATCTCGCCTTCCGAAGCCGTCTGAAAACCGGCAATGAGACGCAACAACGTGGTTTTACCGCAACCGGAAGGACCAAGTATAGTGACAAACTCGCCCTTTTTCACGTTTAGAGTCACATCATCCAATGCTGTTTTATCGCCAAAATACTTCGATACGTGGCTCACCTCAATGATGGATTTATCTTCTTGCATATTCATACTAAAGTTTGGGCTGCAAAGGTACACATTTCTGCGGTTTTCACCTAGGTGTTAATCTAATATAACAGTGTTTTTCGATGCCCGACAGAAAAAAAATCTATCTTTGCATAAATATTTATTCACTAATTTTACAAAAGCATGAAAAAGTTAACTTATTTAGTTATTGCAACGGCAGCGTTAGGCATGGTAGCTTGTACGGGCGGAAACAAAGCCGGATACGTTGTCACAGGTACGGTAGAAGGTGCAAGCGATGGTGACACCGTTTATCTTCAGGAAGCTACTGGCAGAAATTTGACCAAACTAGATACAGCCGTTATCACCAAAGGTACTTTTACCTTTGAAGGTACACAAGATTCTGTGGTTAGCCGCTATGTCACTTGCGAAGTGAACGGAGAGCCATTGATGATTGATTTCTTCCTCGAAAACGGAAAAATCAACGTTGCCCTGACCAAGGATAACGACGCTGTGACCGGTACTCCTAACAATGATGCATACCAGGAAATCAGAGCTCAAATCAATGACATCAGCAAGAAAATGAATACCATTTATGAAGCAATGGGCGACACTTCTTTAAGTGATGAGCAGAAAGAAGCCAAACAAAAAGAGGGTGCCCAGCTGGAAGAACAGTATGACAAAGTAATCAAAGAAGGTGTTAAGAAGAACATCGCCAATCCGGTCGGAGTTTTCTTGTTTAAACAAACGTTCTACAATAACTCTACTGACGAAAATGAAGCTTTGTTGCAACAAATTCCTGCGAATTTCCAGAATGACGAAACAATCGTAAGAATCAAAGAGATGACCGACAAGCAGAAAAAGACTGCCGTAGGTACTCAATTTGTTGATTTCGAAATGCAGACTCCGGAAGGAAAGACTGTGAAGTTGTCTGACTACGTTGGTAAAGGTAAAGTGGTATTGGTTGACTTCTGGGCTAGCTGGTGCGGTCCTTGCCGTCGCGAAATGCCTAATCTGGTAGAAACTTACGCTAAGTATAAAGGTAAGAACTTCGAAATTGTAGGCGTATCTCTCGACCAGGATGGAGCTGCATGGAAAGAAGCAATCAAGAAGATGAATATGACTTGGCCACAAATGTCCGACCTGAAATTCTGGCAAAGTGAAGGTGCACAGCTTTATGCAGTAAACAGTATTCCTCACACTGTATTGATCGATGGCAGTGGTAAAATTATCGCTCGCGGTTTGCATGGAGAAGAACTTCAGGCTAAAAATTGCAGAAGCTGTAAAATAACAGATCGAAAGAGAAGGTTTTTCAAAGGCTTTAAAGTTCAAACAAGGGGCTGTTCGAAAAGCCTTGATCCTATAAAATCACGCTTACTACGACATGTTGCAGTAAGCGTGATTTTTCTTTTTAGAGACTTTTCAGATGGTTTCTTGCTTATTAAAAACTTCACAAGTCAGCAACCAAACAGATAAAATTCAGCCCCTGTAATTCTCGAAAGAACACAGGGGCTGAATCTATATATGAAAGTAAGGGAGAAGGACTCCCCTACTTTTATTTCAAACAAATTAGATAAACCAACGTACGTAGCAGAAGTCTTGACGGTGTGGAAGCTCCGGATTCTTCGGGAACATACGGTAAGACACCTTGAAGCTACCTGCATTTGACAAGCTGTGTTTAACTTGGAATGTATACAAGTTACCTTCTTTCTTGATGACACTAAACGGTTCTACAGAGTAAACATGTTGTTTTCCGTCTGCAGTTGTGTAAGTAGTAACCAATTCAAGTCCCACTGCATCATTCAAGCCTTTTTCATCGATAACGTAAGTAATAGTATATTCTTTTCCGCTTTCGATATCACCATTCTTCAGCTCTTCTACCTTGTCACAAGATACGATTTCAATAGAATCCCATTTAGCAACCACATCTTCTTTCCAAGCTGCGATTTCTTTTGCTTTTGCATTATCGTTAGCAGCCAAAGTCTGGAAACGTTTTGCCAGTTTGCAATAGAACTTGCTATAGTAATCATCCAACTGACGCTTCATGGTATAATGAGGAGCAATCTGTGCGATAGAATTCTTCACCACTTTGATCCAGCCTTCAGAATATCCCTTCTTATTACGTGCATAATACAACGGAAGGATTTCAGTTTCAAGAATACTGTAAATAGTAGCAGCATCCAGCTGATCCTGATGTTCCTGATTCTGGTAAGTACGTTTTTCAGTCAACGCCCAACCTGCACCTTCACGGTAACCTTCCAGCCACCATCCGTCTAATACGGAGAAATTGACAACACCGTTCATCAAAGCTTTTTCACCAGATGTACCGGATGCTTCCAACGGACGAGTCGGAGTATTCAACCAGATATCAACGCCGGAAACCAGACGACGAGCCAGTTGCATATCGTAATTCTCGAGGAAGATAATCTTACCCAGGAATTCCGGACGACGAGAGATTTCAATGATACGCTTAATCAAGCCCTGGCCTGCTCCATCGTGCGGGTGAGCTTTACCTGTAAACAGGAATTGTACCGGATAATCAGGATTGTTCACGATCTTAGAAAGACGATCCAAGTCGGTGAACAGCAAGTGTGCACGTTTGTAAGTAGCAAAACGACGGCCGAAACCAATCAGCAATGCGTTCGGATTGATCTTATCCATCAGTGAAACGATACGAGAAGGATCTCCCTGGTTCTTCAACCATGTATCGCGGAATGACTTACGGATATAGTCAACCAACTTATTCTTCATAGTCATACGAGTCTTCCAAATCTCTTCATCGGGCACATTGTAGATAGCTTCCCAAATCTTAGGATTAGACTGATCGAACCAGAAGTTTTCGTTGAAATATTTAAAGTATAATTCTTTCCATTCTGTTGCACTCCAAGTTGGGAAGTGAACACCATTCGTTACATATCCTACGTGGCTTTCTTCCGGGAAATAACCTTTCCAGATAGAAGAGAACATTTCTTGAGAAACTTTTCCGTGCAGCCAGCTTACACCGTTCACTTCCTGTGAAGTGTTACAAGCAAAAACAGACATACAGAAACGTTCGCCCTTGTCGCCCGGATTGTTACGTCCTAGATCCATCAAGTCATCCCATGAGATACCCATTCTGGAAGGATAACCACCCATATATTTGCCGAACAAACCTTCGTCAAAATAGTCGTGACCTGCGGGCACCGGAGTATGAACAGTATAAAGAGAAGAAGCGCGAACCAACTCAATAGCCTGGTCGAAAGTCAATCCAGTAGCTACATAGTCGCAGATACGCTGAACATTAATCAATGCAGCATGTCCTTCATTACAGTGATAAACATCTTTCTTGATACCCAGAGCTTTCAGAGTCAGGATACCACCGATACCCAACAAGATTTCCTGTTTCAAACGGTTTTCCCAGTCACCACCATAAAGCTGGTGAGTGATAGGACGGTCGAATTCGCTGTTCATTTCATTATCCGTATCAAGCAGATACAAAGAAATACGTCCAACATTCACACGCCATACGTTTGCATGAACAAAATAATCAAGATAAGGAACGTCAACTATCAACGGCTGACCATTGGCATCCATTACGCGTTCAATAGGAAGTTGACCGAAGTTCTGTGCCTCGTAGTTGGCAATCTGCTGTCCATCCATAGACAACGTTTGAGTAAAGTAGCCGTAACGATACAAGAAACCTACCGCACACAAATCAACATTGCTGTCGGAAGCCTCTTTCAGATAGTCACCAGCCAATACGCCCAGACCACCGGAATATATTTTCAGGACGCTGCTCAAGCCATATTCCATGCTGAAATAAGCTATAGATGGGCGTTGCTCATCCGGCTTCACATCCATGTAATCTCTGAATTTCGTATAAACTTCATTCATTCTTCTTAGAATCACCTTGTCTTTTGCCAGCGCTTCCAGCTTCTCATAGCTCATACGTTCCAACAACAGTACTGGATTCTGTCCACATTCTTTCCAAAGTTCCGGATCTAGATCTCTAAACAGTTCAGTCGCTTCAAAATTCCATGCCCACCAAATGTTGCGTGCGATTTCAGACAACTTCTCCAACTCTTCCGGTATACGTGATTTCACAGTAACCTCTTTCCAGTTGGGAGTATTCACATTACTAACTTTGATTTTCATAATGTTTTCGTTTACTTATTGATAAATAATTTCTTTCTTAACTCAACTGACGTATCCTTGCCTTACGCAAAGCGATATCATAAGCTTCATAATAATATTGTATAAAGTGCTTCCATAAAGCCTGCTCTGCAACTTCAGCAGCACGCTTACGGATTTCCTTCACCTCTTTATCAGTCTTATCCGCAAACAACGTAATCGTATCTTTGATACCATCCGCCACTTCCGAATAATTATAGTCCGAACGATGCAGCACTTCCACTCCATCATTAATGCCATGCTGGTTCTTCAGGCTGTTTACCCAAAGTCCGAATCCTGCCAGATCCGTAGTGATTGTCGGCACATGGAAAGCTACACTTTCCAGCGGAGTATATCCCCACGGTTCGTAATAAGAAGCATAGACACTCAAATCCTGCCCCAGCAATATATCATAATATTCTTTATTCATGATACCATCACGACCATCCAGATAACAAGGAACAAAAATCACCTTTACCTTATCTTCCGGACGATTGCCCATTCCCAGATATTTCAACATGTCCAACACCTGGTCATGAGTCATATTATGCAGCCAATGAGTGATAAACGGTACTTCGAGGGGAGTGTCGAACTTATCTTTGCTCTTCAAACGTGCCTGCAAATCCTCGCGAGGCTCTCCCACCCAACCGGGTACATTGATGAATGCCAACACATTCTTATGCAGTTTCTTATCCCTGTTCAAGCGGTTTAATGATTCCAAAAAAACATCAATACCTTTATTCTTAAACTCATATCGCCCACTGGTTCCGACAATTAACGTATCATCACCCAGATTTGTTCCCAATAATTTATTGGCAACACTAAGCATCAAGGTACGTGCGCGCTTACGCTTGCCGGTAAACGTGCTTCCTTTCGGCACAAAATCATCTTCAAAACCGTTCATCAAAACAACATCTGCCGGTTTATCCAGTAATTCCTTGCATTCATTATTGGTTATTTCACTCACCGTAGTAAAACAGTCTACATAATGTGCAGTCTGTTTCTCAATCGAGTGTTTCGATTGCATGTTCAGTTCCTGCGCCATCTGGTCGCCATTATAAGCAAACAGATAGTCATACAACGGCTTATTATTGCCGGCAATGGAACGACCGATAGACGTAGCATGGGTCGTAAAAATAGTAGCAACCTCCGGCACAGCTTCCTGTACATAAAGTGCTCCCATTCCAGTCATCCATTCATGCGCCTGATATACCACCTTATCCGTTTCTGTCAGGTTGTAGCGATAGAAACTCTCCACCACTCTTCCCGCAGCGTATGAAAACATAGAAGCTTCGTCGTAATCGCCATAAGCGTGCAACGAATCTACTTGATAACGATTCCACATTTCTGTGTATATATCGTCTTTCTTTTCAAAAAAAGGTTGGAAATCAACAAGAATGACTATGGGTTCACCGGGGATATTCCATCGTCCTATACGGACAGAAAGTTCGTCTTTCTCAAGTGCATGCTTTTTCCAGGCAGCACATAGGTTATCCGACTCGATGAATAGAGGGTTTTCTTTTCCTTGCCATACATCAGGACCTATGAAGAAAATTCTGTCGCGGAACTTTTCCTGCAATGTATTTGCCCGTGTCGACAAGACGGTGTATATTCCTCCCACTTTATTACATACTTCCCAGCTGGACTCGAAGATATAATCGGGGGTTAATAAATCTTTTACCATATAATATATTAAAACTCTTTTTAGTATGCGAGTGCAAAAGTACACATTATTCTTTGAAAAATAATACTTTATGCGAAAAATATGAGTTAAGAAGAGGAAAGAAACGTTGTCTAACAATGAAAAAAGAATATCCCCTTGCACATGCAAAGCAGCATGTACAAGGGGATTGAAAGTCCTTTATAGGAAATATTCTTGCTAAAAATTATGCAACGAGTGCGCTACCAATCAAGAAGGTTGCAGCCAAAGCAACGATTGCATAGAGTTCGGGGAATACGGCAAGAATCAACGTATTGCTAAATACATTGTGTCCCTGTCCGATTGCTGCGATACCGTTTGCACAAACTTGTCCCTGACGGATAGCGGAGAATAAAGCAACCAATCCCAGAGCAATACCTGCACCAAGCACTGCTGATGCCTGGATAGGTGTAATTTCAGGAGTCAAAATACCGAAGATTGTCTGAAACATGAAATAACCTGCAAAACCATAAAGACCCTGTGTACCCGGAAGAGCTGTCAATACCAGGAAGTTACCGAATGCACTATCATTCTTCTTCAATGCTCCGATAGCAGCATTACCTGCAATAGTTACTCCGTAAGCACTACCGATGCCCGACAAACCAACCATAATCGCGATGCCAATGTAGGCGATAAACAAATTCATTTCCATAATCTTATTCTATTTTTATTGTTTAATTCTTAAAATATTAATTCTCTATTTCTAATTTTTAATCTTCAGTTTTTTAATTTCTGAACGGTTTGTACTCTTTACCGCCTCCTTCATATCCGGAGTTCTTGAAGAACTCAACGAACGTCAGACGCATTGGGTGAACCATTGCACCCAGCACATTCATGAAAATATTGATTGCATGACCGATCACGAAAATCAGCACCATTACAATCGGGCCTGCTATTACATTATCCGGACTCATACCTACTGCCAGACTGTTGAACACTCCCGCCAGAATACCTCCGGAAAGTCCGAGAGCAAACAGACGAACGTAGGACAAAACATCTCCAAGCAAACCAGTAACCATGTTGTATGAATCCCACAATCCCAATCCGATATTCAGGAATATGTTCTTTCCCGGACTGTTATAAAGGAAAATCATAGCAGCTGAAACACCCAGGATTATCAAGTGCACCGTGCTTCCCATCGGCATTACGTCCGGTAACAAAGCTGAAACTGCCATTGAAACCAGCAGGATGATCCATCCGATAGTTGCCACTGCATATTTGAAACCAAACTGAATCGTCTGATTCACAGCTTTCAGTACCATACCGAATAAAATCTGGATAGCTCCCAATATCAACGATAATTGGAACATATCATTATTATCCATCATGACAGCATGTTTCAAGCGTTGCACAATCGGCCAATCCAAATTGTAGATGTTCGCTCCGAAGAACGTACCAGTCAGCAAACCGCAGAAGAACGTTGATACCGCCAATACCTGTATCAATGAGATGATTGACTTCATTGACGGGGTTACTTTCTTCGCCATCAACCGATAGGCCGTAGCTCCCAGGAACAGGAACAAACCATATCCGGAATCTCCCAGACAAAGTCCGAAAAAGACCATAAAGAATGGGGCAAAGAACGGTGTCAAGTCCAACTCATTATACTTCGGAAGCATATACAGCTTACAGATCGGTTCGAACCAAGCAAAGAATCCCTTATTATTCAATCGAATAGGAACATTATCGCCCGGCATCGGATCGGTAATCTCATAATATACATGTGCGTCATTCAGATAAGCCTCTATCTCCACTTGACTGAATGCAGGCGCCCATCCTTCAATCAACATCAGTTTGTCACCGGCAGTCTGCTCGGAACTTAACACAACTTTAGAGAATTCAATCTGACTTTGCAACTCTTTCAGAGCAGCCTTCAAGGAAGGAATATCCGTTTCGGAAAGTGCAACCAGTCTTTTTTCATTCTCTTCAACGGCCTGTTCTGTTGTATTGTAAAGCGTTTCAAGATGTACCAAAGAGTATGCAGGTAATTTAGCCTGCTCTACATCCAAGTCCACTTCCTCTCCGCCTTTCGTTACAGTCACGAAGAATACTTTAGAAGAAATGCGGTTCACAATCATTGCATTGTATTCCGTTTCCCACTCTTCTTTGTAATTTCCTTCCGAACAGCTATAGAAACCGATTACATAACCGGCATCTTTCAGCTTCTGAACATTTGCCGGTTCAAAGTTGCCCCAGGCTTCCAGAGCTTCTTTTTCTTTGGCATAGCTTTGCAACTGCTGCGACAACTTTCCATGCTCTGTCTGTAAAGCATCCACTTCGTCCAGCACTTGCATTCCACGGGCAGCCGTTCCTCCTTCCGTAGCAATCACGGCATTCTTTTCATGCTTCTGGTTCTGAAGCAACTTCAAGGTAGCCGCCAAACGGTTGGAAAGACGAATATTATCCTGCAACTCCGTGTTATCGGCAGCCCCCTGTTGTTTCTCCACAATGTGGACTACACCAAGCTCCCGCAGACTGTTCAGGAATTCTTCATATTCTTTGTGATACACCAGAAAGGTGAGTTTCTTCATTTTTGTAATCATGCCTCTACCTCCTTCCTTTTTTCTTGATGGGACTTCATGATCTTTTGCGAAGATTTCGACAGGTTTTCTTCATCTTCCATAAATCGCTTGATTTTTCGCAATGCATCCTGATAGCCCGGTATCTGCACCTTCTCAAAAAGGTTCACCTTTTGAGTGGTCTTTTTCCTTGCATGTTCTAACAAGTTCAGCTTGGCGAGCATAAATTCACGTTCAATTGCCGTATGAGCCAGCTCCTCCAACAGGTGGATACCGTCGGCATACCACTTGGGAGCATTAAACATACTGTACGGACGTATCTCGAATTCTACATTCTCGAGCAACGGTACGCGCACACCCGCAATCTTTTTCACGCCAAGATGAACATCATTCACCTTTATTAATGAAGCGTCAAACTCATTCCAAAGGGCGAACATGGCTTCATAGGCTTGAATTTGTTGTTCGAGCCTATCCTCCAGATCGGCAGCTTCCGTTTTACAGCGTTTCACTTCCATGCGGAGGGCGCTTTCCTTATTCTTAATGATAGGAAGCGTACGCACCCGCACTTTCAGTTGCTTTTCGAGCTGCTGAAGAGAGGTTTTGTTATATTGAAACTTTATAGCCATCTCGTTGATTTACTAATTTAACGATTTACAATCAGGCGATTGAAATTACTTCTTATAAACATAAATAATCCACAAATTTCAACCGTAAATGGTAAATCGTCTAATCGTCTAATTATTTTGTTTTGGCCAGTATTGATCCACCAAGTCTTTCTTGATATTCACTTCTTCCGGACGGAAGTATTTACCGAACAAGCCCCAGGCAACGTCCAGCATTTCAGTTGTATCAAGGTTAACATCAATAGCCAATAACTGATTGGAATAGTCCTTCGCAAAAGCCAACGTACGTTCGTCGTAGTTTGTCAGGTCGAAACCGTTTTCCATCTTCGTCTTAGCGTTAGCGGCATCGGCATAAAGACGTACGGCAGCATTCATCACCTGCGGATGGTCTTTACGCGTCTTCTTACCGGTTACCAGCTGTTTCAAACGAGACAATGAACGGAACGGGTCAACAATAACCTTACCAATATCACTATCACGACGCAGGAACAACTGACCTTCTGTGATGTAACCCGTGTTATCAGGCACAGCGTGAGTAATATCTCCACCGGACAAAGTAGTCACCGCAATAATGGTGATTGAACCGCCAGAAGGGAACTGCACCGCCTTTTCGTAAATCTTTGCCAAGTCCGAGTAAAGTGATCCCGGCATAGAATCTTTAGACGGAATCTGGTCCATACGGTTGGATACGATTGCCAACGCATCAGCGTAGCTCGTCATATCGGTCAGCAGTACCAGCACTTTCTCATTATTATTTACTGCAAAATATTCAGCAGCAGTTAATGCCATATCCGGAATCAGCAAACGTTCTACCGGCGGGTTTTCGGTCGTATTCATGAAACTCACGATACGGTCGAGCGCACCGGCATTAGAGAACACATTCTTAAAATACAGGTAGTCATCATTCGTCATACCCATACCGCCGAGGATAATCTTATCCGTTTCAGCACGTAAGGCCACGTTTGCCATTACCTGGTTGAACGGTTGGTCCGGGTCGGCAAAGAACGGAATCTTCTGACCGGATACCAATGTATTGTTCAAGTCGATACCGGCAATACCCGTTGCAATCAGTTCCGACGGTTGTTTACGCCGAACCGGATTCACAGACGGACCACCAATTTCCACTTCCTGTCCTTCAATGTCCGGACCTCCATCAATCGGGTCACCGAAAGCATTGAAGAAACGTCCGGCCAGCTGCTCACTCACTTTCAATGTAGGCGATTTACCGAGAAATACTACTTCGGCATTGGTCGGAATACCTTCCGTACCTTCAAATACCTGCAAAGTGACATCGTCACCGGCAATCTTTACCACCTGTGCCAGTTTACCGTCCACGGTGGCAAGCTCATCATACCCTACTCCTGTCGCTTTCAACGAACAAGTAGCCTTGGTAATCTGAGTAATCTTGGTATATATCTTTTGAAAAGCTTTTGTTGCCATCTTACTTATTTACGATTTAACAATTTACGATTTACGATTGAAGTTTCCTCTCTTCAATCAATTCCTTCAGTTGTTTCTGGAATCCTTCATACTGTTCTGATTTGAACTTCGAATAGTTCATCTGCTTACAGATATTAATCATCTTCTTGAAGTAGTCCATTACTTCGTTGAAGTTATCAAATTCAAATTCCGTATGACAGATGTCGATTATCATATTCAGAATGTCTTCCTGACGTTCCATCGGAGTTACCGCGTCAATTTCGTCAAAAGCATCCTGTTGCAGGATTACAAAGTCAATCAATTCAGATTTCCAGAAGATCACGTGATATTCTACCGGCACACCATCGTCACCGAGGATATTGATCTGTTCGGCAATTTCCTTACCACGCTGTAAACGGGTCTTAAGTTCATTTACCTTTCCGATCCATTCATCATTGATATGACCTTTGATATACTCTTCAAATTCCGGATATTCGATATATTTTGAATAAGAATCAATCGGATTCACTGCCGGATAACGTTTTTTATCGGCACGGTCCTGTTCCAATGCATAGAAACAACGGGCTACCTTCTTCGTATTTTCAGTTACCGGCTCCTTCAAGTTACCACCGGCAGGAGATACCGTACCGATAAATGTAATAGAACCCGTTTCGTCATTGCTCAGTTTTACATATCCCGCACGACCGTAGAAGTTAGAGATAATAGCCGAAATATCCATCGGGAAAGCATCTGGTCCAGGCAACTCTTCCATACGGTTGGACATCTCACGCAGAGCCTGTGCCCAGCGGGAAGTAGAGTCGGCCATCAACAAGACTTTCAATCCCATTGAACGGTAATATTCCGCCAGTGTCATCGCTGTATATACAGATGCTTCACGGGCAGCAACCGGCATGTTGGAAGTATTGGCAATAATAATAGTACGCTCCATCAACTTACGTCCTGTGTGCGGGTCTACCAGTTCGGGGAACTCGGTAAAGATTTCCACCACCTCATTCGCACGTTCACCGCAAGCTGCAATGATAACGATATCCGCTTCCGCCTGCTTAGAAATAGCATGCTGAAGCACCGTTTTACCTGTACCGAACGGACCGGGAATAAATCCCGTACCACCTTCCACAATCGGATTCAGCGTATCAATCACACGTACACCAGTCTCCAACAATTTGAAAGGACGCGGTTTTTCCTTATAATTCGTCATCGCACGTTTTACGGGCCATCTCTGAATCATAGTTACAGGAATATCATTACCTTCTTCGTCTGTCAGAATTGCGATGGTATCTTCTATCTTATAATCACCTTCCGGCATGATTGTTTTTACGGTAGCCGTTCCCTTCATAGTGAACGGGGCCATTATTTTCAACGGCTGAAAGTTTTCATCCACCTGTCCCAACCATGCAGAAGCCTGCACTTTGTCACCTACATTCACCAATGGTACGAAATGCCATATACGCTCTTTATCCAACGGATACGTATATTGTCCTCTCTTCAGGAAACTCCGTCCATCTTGTCGAGGTCATTTTGCAGACCATCATTAGTTTTTCGATAACATACCCGGACCTAATGTCACCTCAAGCATGTGTCCTGTAAATTCGGCTTCGGCGCCCACTTTCAGTCCACGGGTACTTTCAAACACCTGGACATATACATGTGAACCTACAACCTTAATCACCTCCGCCATCAACTTATCG
>ENA-OQJB01000345-OQJB01000345.1-human-gut-metagenome-genome-assembly--contig:-NODE-345-length-25122-cov-3.634527_pt1 | contig 25122 bp, 26 predicted proteins | sample MGYA00242599_ERZ504765 | MGnify/ENA primary metagenome ERZ504765 (study PRJEB26092, sample SAMD00036354) | human gut metagenome | host: Homo sapiens | study: EMG produced TPA metagenomics assembly of...
TCACTACCGTAATGTATATGTTCATATTCGGCGGCTTGGCAGGTATCTCAACGGACGGAGTACCACAGCCTTTGTTCTACATGGCAGGTATCATGCTGTGGAATTATTTCAGTTCCGCGTTCAACGTATCCTCCAATGTGTTCACTGCCAATGCGGGTGTGTTCGGCAAAGTCTATTTCCCCCGTCTAGTCGTGCCGTTGTCCGGCATCACCTCCAACCTGATCAAGTTCGGAATACAACTGTTGTTGTTCATTGCCATGTATCTCTATTTTTATGTGAAAGGAGCTTCACTGCATGTCAATGCCGCCCTGCTGTTATTTCCGTTCCTGATATTCCTAACCGCATTCCATGCCATGTCGTGGGGGTTGATCATATCAGCGCTGACCACCAAATACCGTGACCTTACCCAGTTGGTCACTTTCGGCCTGCAACTATTTATGTATGCCACTCCGGTCATTTATCCGCTAAACGCAGCTCCGGAAAAATACCGTGACATCATCGCGCTCAACCCGTTGACACCCATATTCGAGACCTTTAAATACAGCTGCATGGGGTGTGGTTCACTTGATTGGGGCGGATTGGCATATAGCACTTTGTTTATGCTCTCCACCCTGTTCTGCGCAGTAGTCATCTTCAGCCGGGTGGAACGCAATTTTATGGATACAGTGTAAGCAGCAGAATTAAAAAAAGAGAATAAGAATGAACGATATAGCAATCCGGTTTGACCATGTAGGCAAACTCTACAAACTCGGTCTGGTCGGCACCGGCACACTGAGCCACGACCTCAACCGCTGGTGGAAAACGACCATTCTCCGCCAGGAAGACCCCTATCTGAAGATAGGCGAAACCAACGACCGCAGCAAGAAAGGCGCGTCGGAATATGTCTGGGCGTTGAAAGACATCACCTTCGATGTGCATCAAGGCGATGTAGTAGGCATTATCGGAAAAACGGTGCCGGGAAGTCCACCTTGTTGAAACTTCTGTCGCGTGTCACCTCCCCTACCACCGGAGCCATCCGTGCCCGTGGCCGCATTGCCTCTCTCTTGGAAGTCGGTACCGGTTTCCATCCGGAGCTGACCGGCCGTGAGAACATCTACATGAACGGCTCCATCATGGGCATGACTCGCCACGAAATCTCCCACAAGTTGGACGAGATAGTCGACTTTGCCGGTGTGGAACGCTATGTAGATACCCCCGTAAAACGCTATTCCAGCGGCATGACCGTCCGTCTGGGCTTTGCCGTAGCCGCTTTTCTGGAACCGGAAATACTGGTAGTAGATGAGGTACTTGCCGTAGGTGATGCCGAATTCCAGAAGAAAGCTATCGGCAAGATGCAGGACGTGTCGAAAGGCGAAGGGAGGACGGTGTTGTTTGTGAGTCATAATATGGGTAGTATGCAACGGCTATGTTCACGTGGAGTATTATTGGAAAATGGGAAGGTTAAATATATGGGAAGCATATCCGATACCATCCGTACTTATCAAAGTGATGAAATCATTCAAAACTCATTTGAAGGAACTGACGGAAACAAACAAATACTCTATTTGAAAAAAGCCTCTGTTTCATCCAGCGATGGAAACATATTCTACAATTCTTCTACTATTAAAATAGAATTTGAAATATGCGTAAAGAAACATATTCCTTCTTTGGTTATTGGATTTAATCTATATAGCATCTTCCAATACCCACTGGCACGAGCCGACTACAATGATGAGAACAAAAAGACATCGCTAGAACCGGGAAGTTACCACTTTACTTTCGAGATTCCTCCTTACACCCTATCCAATGGAGAATATAAAATTGTTTTTGATGTGGCGGAAAGAAATGTAAAGTGCTACACAACAAAAAAAGTCGCAATTGACATTCAATGTACTTCAAGGGGAAGATTGCTTCGGTAATGTATTTGCAGAAGATATTCCCATTAAGTCTTCTCTTATCAGAGAAAATTGGTTGAAAGAAATTAAAACATATTAAATCAGCATGAAATTATCTGTCGCACTTTGCACCTATTAATGATGAAAAATATATAAAAAACAATTAGAATTTATTCTAAATCAAACATTACCTATAGATGAAATAATTATTTGCGATGATCGATCTCAAGATAACACTATACAACTAATTAAAGAATTAAAGATACGACAAAAAATCATTCTTTCAGTTATGAACGTTCATTTATTAATCGTTTTTCAACTAATAGAAAGATAAAAAAGTCACAATATCCTAATTCACAATATAGTATTTTTCATGTCGCTGAGTTTTTATAATAAATGGAATAAACTTCAACCATCTATACTTTTGGGAGATTGGACATATGAATTCATAATTAAGGAAAGATTAAAAAGGAAACCATATTGAAGATACAAATTTCTCACACTTATTTCAAATTATAAAAAATGACAAAAGATCTCGTATCGATTGGAATACCTGCATACAAAGCTACATATTTAAAAGAAGCCATTGACTCTGTTTTAAATCAAACTTACACAAAGTTCGAACTGATCATAGTCAATGACAAATCTCCTGAGAACATAGAGGAAATTATTTCTACATATAACGACAAACGTATCAGATACTATAAAAATGAGGACAATTTAGGGAAAACCTCCATTGTCCTAAATTGGAACAAATGTCTTTCCTATGCTAATGGTGATTTTTTTGTACTACTATGCGATGATGACATTATGCTACCGAATTTCATTGCAACGATGCTTGGTTTAGTTAAAAGCCATCCACAATGCAATGTCTTTAAAACAAGAACGCTCCTTATTGACAGTAAAACCAATACAAACATAGGAAAATCTCCCTTGTTTCCTAAATATGAAACATTTGCTGATTTCCTTTCAAATACTATTATTGGAAAAAGAAAACATACAATATCGGAATTTTTTATAGGACACAACATATTCAACAATTAGGAGGGTATCAAATTTATCCGGCAGGTTATTATGCTGATGATGCTTCCATCTTACTTTTCTGCAACAACAATGGAATTGCATCAACAGAAGAAAGCCTAATAGTTTATAGAAAAAGTGAAAATAACATTTCTTCAAGCTCATGTTGGAATGTAGAAAAATCCAAAGCTGCTTTAAAGTATTATCAATGGATTATTGATGAATTCCCCATGAAACAACAAGATGAGCAAATAATACAACAAAGACTTGATTTTGATTTGTATACTTATTTTTCAGCAGCATTAAATATTCATCAATCTATCCAAATATTAAATTGTATTCCAGTCAACATTTGGAATTGGAAAAGAAATTATTATGTCTTTACAAGTTCATATTAAATTCTTATGCAAAGCAAATTAAATAATCTTCTTTTCCTCATCGAATCCCTATCTGGCGGTGGGGCAGAAAAGGTATTGACCACCTTGTTGCAACATCTCGACTCGAACAAATTTGATGTCACACTATGTTGCATCGTAGATTGCGGGAAATATGTAAACGATGTAAAGCCATACGTTCACTATACTTCTATATTGCCCAATCCAGAACAAATAAAAGGAATAAGGAAACTGATTTATCAACTCAAATACAAATTAATCTATTCGTGGCTTCCGTTACGATTGGTTTACAAATGGTTTGTTCCACATCATGCAGACGTGGAGATCGCTTTTGTGGAAGGATTTGCAACTAAACTATTGGCACATTCTACTAATAAACAGGCCAAAAAGATCGCTTGGGTACACACTGATTTTGAAAAACATCATTGGACTAATGTTATATTTAAGAATAAACAGAATGAAGAACAGACATATAGCCGATATCACCAAATTGTCACAGTTTCTGTTACTGTCCAAAAAGCCTTTATAAAAGCTTTCCCTTTAGTAAAAAGTTTAGTAAAAATCATTTATAACCCTATAGATCACGAAGACATTATAAAAAAGGAAAGCAATACGAACCTTTGCCTTCCAAAAGCAAAATACGATTAATCAGCATTGGCAGACTGACCAAAGTTAAAGCATACAGCCGGTTGCTCCACATCGCTTTACGTTTGAAGCAATCCGGATACGCTTTCGAACTATGGATATTGGGAGATGGTGAAGAACGTGAAATGCTTCAACATTATATCTGCAAAAAACAGTTGGAAGATTGTGTTACTCTATGGGGATTCCAAACAAATCCATACGCCTTTATGACACAATCCGACTTGTTTGTCTGTTCTTCAATCAGCGAAGGGTATAGTACTGCGGTAACTGAAGCACTTATTTTGGGGCTTCCGGTTGTGACCACTGATTGCTCCGGTATGAATGAACTTCTGCAAGGAGAAAAGTATGGCATCATTACAGAGAATTCGGAAGCGACCTTGTTTGAAGGTATTAAACAACTACTCGACCATCCAGAGCAATTGTCACATTACAAAGAGAAGGTAATCAAACGAGGGAAGGAATTTACTTTGGAAGTATTGATGAAACCAATTGAAACATTATTAACTCGATGAAAAAAAGATCCTTTTCTTTACTAACGGACTTTATGGTGGAGGAGCTGAACAAATTCTGCTGACGCTATTAACTCATATTGATTATACATTGTTCAACATTACATTATATAGTCTGACCAAAGATGATGTAACAAAAGAGTATCCCGAGCAAATTCATTACAACTACATCTTCCATCCAATTAGCGACCAAGACAATTGCTGGAGACGAATAACTAAAAAGATCATTAATAAATTCAAACACCTAATCTATCATCACTTTTCTGCCAAATTGTTTTACGCTCTTTTTGTCAAAGGGAATTACGACACCGAAGTAGCCTTTATTGAAGGATATGCCACCCGAATCGTTTCTGGATCTAACAACAAGCGATCTAAAAAGATCGCTTGGGTACATACTGATTTAAAAAACAATCATTGGACAACTATAGCATACAGAAGCTGTCAAGAAGAACAAGAGTCCTATCAACAATTCGACGAGGTTACTTCTGTCTCTTTGGATGTAAAAACAAGTTTCGACCTATTGTTTTCCCATCCCAACAGCACAGTCACTTACAATCCTATTGATGAAAACAAAATAAAACTACTAGCAGACAAATCTATCAATCCAATTTGCTGGTTAGAACAAGGATTGATAATGGTCACTATGGGAAGATTAGTACCACAAAAAGGTTACGACCGATTGCTTCCTATCATCAAAAGATTAAAAGACGAAGGTTTTCGTTTCTCACTAAATATTTTGGGAGAAGGAACCGACAGGGAAAAATTGGAACAGTACATCAAGCAACACCATTTAGAAACATGTGTCCGACTAAGCGGATTTCACACCAACCCCTATCCTTACTTGGCAAAAGCCGATTTATTTGTCTGTTCATCGCGGGCAGAAGGATATAGTACAGTAATCACAGAAGCATTAATTTTAGGCTTGCCCATTATTACAACTCGCTGTGCTGGTATGCAAGAATTATTAGGAGAAAATGGTGAGTTTGGACTTATCGTTGACAACAATGGCACATCGCTATACGAAGGACTTAAAACCCTATTGTCAAGTAATACCTGCTTAATGCATTACAAACAAAAATCTCAAGAAAAAGGTAGACAATTTGCTCTAAAGAATTTAGAACAAAAAGTCTACGAGAAATTGTAGTAAAAAGAACAAAAAACTCATTCTATCGGATTCGTACGATGATTTCTATCATAATACCTGTATATAACGTAAAACTCTACTTAGACAATTGTATTCAATCGGTTATCCAACAAAGCTATACAGATTTTGAATGTATCTTAGTGGATGATGGTTCTACGGATGGTAGTAGTGAAATATGTGACCAATGGGCAGAAAAAGATAACCGGATTATAATTGTCCATCAACCCAATGGAGGAGTATCATCCGCTCGAAACAAAGGATTGGAACAAGCAAAGGGAGAATATATCTGTTTTATTGATAGCGATGACTGGGTAGATGTTGATTATCTTTCGGCAATGATAAACAATTTGAAAGAGAAAGAAACTGATTTGATAATATGTGGATTGACTCAGGAATTCAAAGACGGGAATTGCATAGATTATATACCTCAACAGTCACTAAATTTCGAGTTAGGCTGCAATCATACAAACTATTTTGTAATGCTGAATGAACAGAACTTATTGTACGGACCAATTGTGAAACTATACAAAAACAACATCATACAGCATCATCAAATTTTGTTTGACCCACAAGTTTCATACGGTGAAGACCTTTTATTCAACTACCAATATTTGGAATATGCACACACCATTGCGTGCATAAACGAAAGTCATTATCATTATCGCATATTAGGTAGCGGAACCTTATCTAGTAAGTTTCGTCCCAAACAATTTGATACAGACTATCAACAATGGAAGATATTACAGTCTTTTTATCAAAGACATCATTTATGGTCATCAACGGCTCAGACTTATCTGTACAAACGACTGTGGGGTATTCTATACGATGGAATTTTTCTCTATCCACGTCTGCAAAATAAAAAAATCTCTTATCTACGAACTATTCTTGCGATACCGGAAATAAAAAAATTGAAAGATTTTACACAATGCTTTTCGTGCAGCAATTGGATCAAGCAGTCCATTCTGTATCGGTTATATCCTATATTCTATATTTATTTTTCAATCATTGCCAAAAGATGAAACTTTTATTATATCCTCACGGAGGTAGTGGCAACCACGGATGTGAAGCTATTGTACGTTCGACACTAAAAATGATACCGACAGCTACTCTATTTTCCAGCAACCCGGATGAAGACAAAAGATACGGTCTGGACGCCATCTGTACTCTTCGGGCAGCACAAGCACCAATGTCTCATCTCAGTTTGGCGTACTGGAAAGCCTTTATACGTTATCGCTTCGGAGACAAAGAAGCGTTCGACCGTACCAGTTTTCGCTCTATTTTTCAAGAAGCCAACTCAGATAGTTATGCTTTGTCTATCGGTGGGGACAATTATTGCTACGGAGTGCCTGTTTTCATTTATTTGGTCAACAAACAGCTTCGAAAACAAGGGATAAAGACTATCTTGTGGGGATGTTCCGTTGAGCCGGAAGTTCTAAAAGGCGATATACTGAATGATTTACGTTCCTACACCCATATCTTTGCCCGTGAAAGCATCACGTATGAAGCCATGAAAGAAAAAGGGATACAACAACTCTCTCTCTTTCCTGATCCGGCTTTTCAGCTTAACCGTACAGACCTTACTTTACCCGAGGGTTTTGCAGAAGGTAATACGGTAGGCATTAACGTCAGTCCTATGATTATAAAACACGAAAAGGCGAAAGGGATGACACTTCTGAACTATCGACAATTAATTCGTTATATTATTGCCACCACGGATATGCAAATTGCATTGATTCCTCATGTAGTATGGAACTATAACGACGATCGGATCCCATTGCAATTCCTCTACAACGAATTCAAAGGGACCGGTCGTGTCGTTCTTATCGAAGATCATAACGCCGAGGAACTAAAAGGTTTCATCTCCCGTTGCCGTTTTTTGGTAGCCTCACGCACACACGCTTCCATTGCAGCCTACTCCACTCAAATACCTACTTTGGTGATGGGTTATTCGGTAAAGGCACGTGGCATAGCCCGCGACCTGTTTGGTAACGAAGAGCATTATGTCTTGCCCGTGCAGTCTCTGCAACAGGGAAACGACCTGCTCAAAGCATTTCAATGGTTGCAAACACACGAGGACGAGATTAGAAAACACTACCGTACATTCATGCCGGGATACTTATCCAAGACATTCCAAGCCGGACAATTGCTTCAAACATTATGATTCTAATGGTTTACATACTCACCTTAATAGGGACAATAGCCCTTATATTCTTTTCCGTTGATTGGACTATTGAACTATACAAATGGCAAAGTCGCATCCACATTGGTAGATGGACAGACCGCAAAGCATGGCAGCAAGCTGTTGAAAAAAAGGCACGCCAATGGCTATACAAAAGCCCTACCGTACAGATTACGGATCAAGATCGGTTAGTCCTTTGGGATATGCTAAAAGGGAACTATCGTTCCACCACCATACAAAGCTGGCAGGATGCCGGACTCCTTTTATCCTTGCCCGAACAGGACGCCCAAGAGTATGTCAAACGCCACCCCTCGCTATTCATAAAAGAAAATTGGCAGATAGACCAATCGCTATTGGCGTATGTCTTAAAAAAGAAAGATGCACTTTATATGGAAACAGAAAAAGAGATTAAAGAACACTTTATATCTTATCAACAAACTGAACAGACTATACCTTATCGGAAAACATTACCTCACATTCGCTTTGTCGATACCATCGGATTGGTTTGTCCCTTTTTACACCAATGCGATTTCAGTGATTTAGCCATCCGACAAATTGAAGAATACGATCATTGCTTATGGGAAGAAGTATTTCCCCCACATGCATACGACTTAGCCTCACATAAGCCCTTGGGAGTATTTGATTGGGCACGCGGATGGGGATGGTATGTCTTAGGACTTATCGAAACTGCCGATTTACCTGGAAACAAGAAACGAATACTAAACTTGAGTAACCATCTGCTGCCTTTTCAGAAAGCAGATGGAGGATTCAGTTGTTTGGTATTCAATCCTAACGAACGATTTGAATCTTCGGGCAGCGCCTTGTTTGGATTGTTGTTCGTTCATGCGTACCGAGTGTCTGGTGATGAACGTTACTTGAATGCCGCAATAAAAATTGAAAAAGCACTTATGAAGGCTACCCGTCGAGATGGCACGATAGATTTTGCACAGGGAGATACCAAAGGCATTGGTTCTTATTCACAAATATTTGATCGAATGCCTTTTGCACAAGGAATGGGACTGTATTTATCTAAAACATTAGATATATATGAAAAACTATTGGTTGACATTTGGAATTGTTTATTCGACTGTTACTTGACAGTTCGAAATTCACTCTATCTCTTTATGGATATTCCATATCGAAAAGTTGTAATAGCTCCTCACGTTGTATCCATTGAAGAAACCATCCGATACATCATCCAATCGCATTGTTCGGTCAGCCGTTTAGGAGATGGCGAAATAAAGATAGCTAATGGAAAGGCACTCGCTTTCCAAACCCAACAACCGTTACTACAACAAAAAATGCAAGAGGTACTGTCGGTACCTATTTCCAATCACATCGTATGCCTGCCGGATATATTTACAGACTTAAGCCTCTACAATATAGAAGCGCGCAACCACTGGAAACTTCATTTGGCATTTTACAGGAAATCGTGGTACAAGTATATCAATCGTAAAAGAATATTTCATAATGCTTTCATCAGCCGTTGTTACATGATGTTTGCCGACAAAACACAGTGTGCCTTTTATTTTAAACTCATACAACAAATCTGGGCAGACAAAGACATTCTGCTCATTGAAGGCGAAAAAAGTCGATTAGGTGTCGGTAATGATTTGTTTGACAATGTCAAATCTATTCGACGGATATTAGCACCCAATACAAACGCCTTTGATCACTATGATGCCATTATGAAAATAGTTCAGAAATATTCTCCTAATGAATATCTCATTCTTCTGGCTTTAGGCCCTACTGCCACAGTCATGGCTTACAACCTTGCCCAAAAAGGATACCAAGCCATTGACATCGGTCATATCGACATCGAATACGAGTGGTACAGAATGGGAGCGAGCCACAAAGTGCCCATTCCAAGCAAATATGTCAATGAAGCCGATGCAGGTGTAGGAGTGGGCGACATCCATGATGAAAAATATAAAAAAGAAATTATATGCCGGTTTTAAGTATCATCGTACCTGTATATAATGTTGCAACTTATCTACGAGAAGGATTGGATTCCATACTTAGGCAAGAAGTTCAAGACATAGAAGTGATTTGTGTTGACGATTGTTCATCTGACTCATCGCCCGACATTCTGAAAGAATACCAGGCAAAGGACAACAGAATACAATTTATTCGTCAATCAGAAAACAAAGGTCCAAGTGCCACTCGAAACATCGGCATAAAATATGCTAAAGGAAAATATATTGCTTTTTTCGATCCAGATGATAAAGTGGAAAATAATCTATATGCCGAATTAATTCATGCTATTGAGGATAAAAAACCGATTTGGCTTTATGTGGTTATTCTACATTCCCCACTCATCAGATACACATACCGAATTTCAAACCATACCATGCCATGCAACCTATGGACTTTATTCAAAAGAATCCAAGAATAGAAATGAATAACGATTTATGTTATACTTGGAGGTTTGTATTCAAACGTAATTTTCTTATCAATAAAAAATAAGGTTTATTAAAAACCTGCATGTCGGAGAAGATACAGTTTTTAATTATGAATGCGTCCTACAGGCGTCTTCAATCATAATGATTCCAAAGGCATTATATCAATATCGTATCAATAATGCAGGTAGTTTGATGAGGCTGCGTTATAAGCCCTATTTAACAAACAATCTACAAAAATTGGTTGATGAAAAGAAAAGACTTATCAGAAAATACAATATTGAACATTACATCCCCATAACAACTGACTTGTCTGAAAAAATTATCCTGCGTTATTTGCCGATGCTTTTCAACAATCTATATAATAATTCTAATCAACCGGACAAGAAGCAGGGCATTCAACAAATTTTATCAATGACTATGATACGAGATTCCTTCCGTATTATAGGTTTTCGCAACATTTATCCTTCATGGAAAGAATACTTATTCTATCTGGCCATGAAGTTCAAATTTACACGATTGGTTTGTTATGAATACAACAAGATATTTACACCAGAAAAAAGAGTATAATAAATGTCAAATTATTGAGGCCCACTATATATTAAACAGCTTACACAAGCCTTCTGTAGTCTTTATGGTATTAGGGACATTATGCTCCTATACATACAGGAACAAGTACCTTCACGAAGGTTCGGAGCGATGATAGTCGAGGAGGAAAATTCATGTTTCCTACGTGAACCAAAGTAAGATATGTTCGTGGACCAAGTTAAGTATCTTACTCGGCCAAGTAAGATATATTACTTGCCCTACGAAGATATGTTCCTTTTTAGCAGAGCATTTTTATTGTCTTTTCCACTAAAGCTCTTATACTAATGAGGGAAAAGGTATGGCTATTCAATTCCACCAAGAGATGAAAGACAGAGATTATCCCACAAAGGAGCCGGTGAGGAATCCCCAGCAAAGCAATGAACAAGCGAATCCAATGGGACAACTGGAAAAAGAAAATCCGTTTCCGGATCCTATAGGATTGACTCCGAGACAGCGATCCGCTCTGCTGCGGCGCCACGCGCTTCATCAGAAATACGACAAGGCAGTTGCCCTTTATGCGGAGACAAACATGCCACTGAAAACGATAGCTATGGAATGTCACGTCTCAGCGGGAGGACTCGGCAGTTACTTGCGCCGCTACTGGCGCGAATTGGTATTACACCGCCATCGCATTCCTTTGGAAGGAGAAAATCCCCATGCCGTCAAGATCATGTCCGAAGGAAAGCCCAATGTGGTGTCGCATGCCAGATATAAAAAGGCTATAGATGCATGCTTGTCTCTGGAGGATATCGAATTGAATGTGTCGCAGATAGCCCGCAAACATGGAGTGGAGGGAACGGGACTAGCCAACTTCATGCGCATCCATGAACCGGAAGTCATTCCTTGGCGCGAGAAAGTACGCCACTGGTTGGGCATAAATGACAACACCCATCGTGGGGCGACCCCGGCTTGCACCAAACAATACGCCGAAGCAGTGGAGCTTTATAAAAAGACAGACATGACGATCCCTGAAATAGCCGGGGCATGCCATGTCTCACCAAGCGGTTTCAAACGCATCTGAGGTTCTATCACAAAAATATACTGGAACAAAAGAGAAAGAAACGTTCGGAAGCACAGGCCAGACCAGAGAAGAAGAGAGGCGAACTATCCGGCAACGGAAGGACCTACAAACCCTCTCTCCGTACAGAAGATAAATATGCGAAAGCCTTGTCTCTTTATAAGGACACGGCTCTCACGCTAAAAGAAATCGCAGAAAGAACACACGTCACAGCGGAAGGACTTCGTTCTTATCTGCACAAATGGCATATCGACTTAGTGAGGGAACGGGCAGGACTTTCCGGCAAGGCAGAAGGGGTCGTTGAGTTTGCGGAAATCGAAAAAGCGGATGAAAACCGTAGCCGCCAAATACGAGAAAGCCATCGGGAGCCTGAGAAAACACCCCCGCCCGATAGCCCACGCCGCCAAAGAGTTCGGGCTCCATCCCGAGACATTCAGAGAGTACCTGCACAAACATGAACCGGAGTTGGCAAACCGACAGGGTATGGTACAGACCTCTGAGGGGAAACGGATGTCCAGACAAAGCAAAGAAAAATATGCTGAAGCGATCCGCCTGTATGGGACGACCACCGAAACACTGAAAGACATTGCCACCCGGCTGGGATTGACATACAACAGTATAGGGGGATATATCCGCCGAAACCATCCAGAGGTGATCAATGCACACTCTACATTATTAATAGAGAAAGATGAAAAATCAGTCATCACATCAAAATAGACAGCCAATCAAACATGGCACAACGCCTCCCCGTATTTTCATCGCCATCCAATACCTGGAGATAGGCGGGGCAGAACGCTCGCTGATCGGCTTGCTCAATGCCCTAGACTATTCGCGTTGCCAAGTGGATCTGTTTGTCTACCGGCATAGCGGGGAATTTATGAACCTCATACCCAAGGAAGTGAATCTTCTGCCCGAAGTAAAAAAGTACACCACCCTCACCCGCCCTATCCGGAAAATTATCCGCGAAGGGTATTGGGACATTGCTGCCGGGCGCATCGCAGCACACCTTTTTGGACTGGTGTTACAGGAAACGGAGGAAGGCAAAAGAAAGTCAGGCCATATTTCAATATGTAGCAGACTGTACTACTCCATTCCTGCCCTCCATCAACGAAGGCCGGACGTATGACCTGGCCATCAGTTTCCTTACACCGCACAACATTGTGCGCGACAAAGTAAAGGCACAGCAAAAATGGGCATGGATTCATACCGACTATTCCTTTATTGACATCAATACCCGCCGGGAATTGCCGGTATGGGGAGCTTTCGGCCGCATCATCTCCATTTCTGAATCGGTTTCCAAAGGTTTTCTTTCAAAATTCCCTTCATTAGAATGCAAGTTGATACTGATGGAAAATATCCTGTCCGAAACTTTTATACGTGAACAGGCGGAACTGCCCTTCGACACTTCTTTCCTACAAGCATTCGAAGGACGAGAAGGACAAACAAAACATCCTGTTCTGCTCTGTACCGTAGGACGGTTCTCTTATCCTAAAGCCATCGACCGGGCAGTGTACATCTGCCGTCAATTGGTGCAACAGGGCATTGACGTTTGTTGGTATGTCGTAGGGTATGGCGGAGATAAACCGTTGATACGGAAAGCGATTGCGGAAACGGGGATGGAAAAACATTTCGTTTTGGCTGGCAAGCAAATGAATCCCTACCCTTACATCAAGGCATGTGACATTTATGTACAGCCTTCGCGTTACGAAGGCAAAGCAGTAACGGTGCGTGAAGCGCAGATATTGGGAAAACCGGTGGTCATTACCCGTTTTCCTACCTCCTCAAGCCAACTGGAAGAAGGGGTGGACGGCATTATCATCCCAAACAATGTGGAAGGAGCGGCTGAAGGATTGGCACAGTTCATTGCCGACAAACGACAACAAGAAGCCATCAAGGCACAACTACGAATCCGCCATTATGGGAACGAAAAAGAAGTCGGTAAAATTTATTCAGCAATAGAAGGATAAAAAGAGGAAACACATGATCCCGAGAACAATACACTATTGTTGGTTTGGAGATAAGGAAAAGCCTGCTGAAGTACTCCGCATGATAGCGAACTGGCAGAAACATTGTCCCGGTTACGAAATAAAGGAGTGGAACGAAAATAACTTCGACATCCGTCTGAACCGCTATTGCGAAGAGGCATACGCTACCAAGAAATGGGCTTTTGTGAGCGATGTGGCACGTTTGTGGGCATTGGTACACGAAGGAGGTGTCTATATGGACACGGATGTAGAATTGGTACGTCCCTTGGATAGGTTACTGACGAATAAGGCCTTTTTAGGATTCGAAGGAACTCAATGGGTAGGAACGAACCTGATAGGAGCAGAACCCTCCCACTCTTTCTTCATTGAATTATTAAAGTCATACGATCATCGCTGTTTCATCACCCCGGATGGGAAACCGGACCAGACCACCAACGTAGAAGAGCTGACCCGCAAACTGGAAAAGGTTTACGGATTCAGAAAGGACGGCAGTTTTCAGCAGCTCGGAGACATCACTCTCTATCCTACGGATTATTTCTGTCCGTATGATTACATCGACGGGCAGTTACACCGCACCGAAAATACATATTCCATCCATTGGTATAGCCAGACATGGATCAAACGAAGCCGATGGATAAACAAGCTCAGCCAATGGATGCATCGGCTGACAGGAAATCGAATGAAATAAATGTCACAATGGAAGAACCTATCAGAATATTGATGCTTTTCACCATCATGAACCGGGGAGGTGCCGAAACGATGGTCATGAACTACTACCGTCACATAGACCGCAACCGGGTTCAGTTTGATTTCATGGTACACCGGCAGGAACGGGGCGCATACGATGATGAAATAGAGGCAATGGGTGGCAAGATCTACCGTATGATCCCCCTCCATCCGTTCACCTTCAATACATACAGAAAACAAATTTCCGACTTTTTCGACCAACATCCGGAGTATCGGATTATCCATGGGCATTGTTCGGAATCGGGATATTTCGTTTACCGGGAAGCAGCAGGGCGAAGAGTACCCGTAATTATTGCGCACGCACACAACGCACACGCTTTATTCGATACTAAATGGCTTTTCCGCACCTATTTCAAGCATACCATGCGCCCTTACCTGACCCAAGGGTTTACCTGTGGGAAAGAAGCCGCCCGATGGTTGTTTGGAAACGAGTTGGGGAAAAAAGCGATTTTGCAACGCAATGCCATCGACACGTTCCTATACAGGTTTGATGAAGCGGTGCGGCTGGAGGTTCGTCAAGAACTTCACTTGTCCAAAGATGTTACGGTCGTGGGACACGTCGGACGTTTCAACCGACAGAAGAACCATGAGTTCCTCTTGGAGGTGTTTCATAAATATGTGCAGGAGTTTAATCCCACAGCACACCTGCTGCTGGTTGGTACGGGGGAATTGCAAAAAGCCATTCAAAAAAAGGTACAACAGTTCCGTTTGACAGACCAAGTACATTTGTTGGGGGGACGTCCGGATGTAAACCGCCTGTTGCAAGCAAGCGATGGATCTGTTTTTGTTCCCCTCTTTTATGGAAGGCCTTTCCGTTTCTATGGTTGAGGCGCAATGTGCCGGCCTGCCCTGCGTTGTGTCCGATCGCATTCCCCGCGAAGCGGCTTTGACCGACCAAGTCTCCTTCCTCTCATTGGAAACAGCTCCTCGACAATGGGCATGCGAAATAGAGAGAGTGCGCTGTATGGCAAGCCGACGCACTGGTTATTACCAACAAATAGCCGATGCCGGTTACGACATTGTGAAAAACGCCGAATGGCTTCAGAATTATTATTTAGGACAATGGAACAAAACAAGATAGAAACAGATAAGAAGACGCTGACCATCTTCACGCCGACATATAACCGTGCCTATACTCTGCATTTAGGTTACGAAGCCCTGTCACGGCAGACCTGCAAAGATTTCATCTGGCTGATTGTGGATGACGGTTCGACCGACGATACCCTTGAATGGGTGGAAAAATGGATAGCAGAGAGGAAAATAGACATCCGCTACCATTATCAGGAGAACCAAGGAATGCATGCTGCACACAATACGGCTTATCGGTTGATCGACACAGAGTTGAACACTTGCGTCGACTCGGATGATTATATGCCCGATGATGCAGTGGAGAAGATTATCACATTCTGGAACGCACACGGTTCAAAAGAAGTAGCAGGAATCATCGGACTGGATGCTGATTTCCAAGGAAATTTAATCGGTACGCCTTTTCCTTATGAATGCAGGCGGACTACTTTAGGCGGATTCTATGCACAAGGCGGGCGGGGAGACAAAAAACTGGTGTATCGCACGGATGTCATCAAACAATATCCCGAATATCCCATTTTTGAAGGAGAGAAATATGTATCACTCGGTTATAAATACCAATTGATAGATCAGGATTACCCTTTACTGGCCTTGAACGAAGTGTTGGTAAACGTAGAATACCGCCCCGACGGTTCAAGCTTGAACATGTACCGCCAATACATACGTAACCCGCGAGGCTTTGCTTTTATCCGCAAAAGTTCCATGCAACTGGCTCCTACCTCACAACGACGTTTCATCGAAGCGATGCACTATGTGGCAGACAGTTTGTTGGCACGAAATCCCCATTTTCTATCGGAGTCACCACGCAAATGGCTGACCCTATCCGCTTTGCTTCCGGGAATAACCTGGTATGGATATATACGGTATAAAGCACGAAAATTATCATGATCAGTATCATTGTACCGGTTTATAATACAGCCCCTTACCTGCCCCAATGTCTGGATTCGTTAGTGAACCAGACTTATCGGGACATTGAGATTATTTGTGTAAATGACGGATCGACGGATAATTCACCGGATATTCTGAAAGCATACGCGGAAAGGGACAGCCGGATCCTTGTTATCCATCAGGAGAACCTAGGACTATCAGGCGCTCGTAACAAAGGTCTGGAGAGTGCCCGTGGAGAATGGGTGATGTTTGTGGACAGCGATGACTGGATAGGAACAGACTGCTGCAAAACACTTCTTTCACACACCGACAAACAAACGGATGTCTGTCTTTTCTCTTACATTCGTGAATTTGCCAACCAGTCCTTTCCTCAATATCTGTTCAGCGACAAAAAGATGGTTTATCAAGGATCTTCAATCCACTGGCTCTATGCGCGACTTATAGCTCCTAACGATCAAGAATTGCGTTTGCCCGGAAAGATAGACAGTTTGTCTACAGCTTGGGGAAAACTATATAAGACATCACTCATCAAAGAACATGGCCTTCGGTTTGTTCCTGTCAGACAAATCGGTACAGAGGACTTACTCTTCAATGTGTATTATTTCACTTGGGTAAAAAAAGCCATCTATCTGCCTGACTTGTTCTACCATTATCGAAAAAACAACATCACCTCGCTAACCAAACTGTATAAACCCCATCTGACTGAACAGTGGAACCTGTTATTCCGGTTAATAGAAGAATGGATAACTCCCTTACACCGGGAAGACCTTGAAAGGCTTTAACATATCGCCGGGCATTAAGCCTGATAGGACAAGGATTGAACATCACCTTTTCACCGGTCAGCTTCATGAAACAACACGGTGCATTGTCCGCAATTTTGAGTTCACATGAATATAGGACAAGTATCCGGCAGTTACCGATGAACTATTTTCCGATACACTGGAGGCTATTTTTTGAAATGGCACGATTCCGGTCTACCACAGGAGTCTTGTGCCTATTGAAACTTATAAAATTTATTATAGAACGATGAAAATAGCATATTGTACAGATAGTATTTGCTATGCAGGAGGGATTCAAAGAGTCACAATAGCCAAAGCAAATAAATTAGCTCTAAAGAATGAGGTTTGGATTATTGTGACCGACAATAAAGACAAACCAGTATTCCCCCTTTCCACTAAGGTACATTTGGTAAATTGTGACATAAATTATTTTGAAGATGACTGGAAATCCCGTTTTTATATATTGAAAGGTATTATCTATAAAAGGAAACAACATAAAAAACGGTTGAAAGAGATACTGAACCAAATACAGCCGGATATTGTCATATCTACCGGAACAAGTGAGAAAAACTTTTTACCTTACCTGTCGGTCAGCTCCCATCCGGTTTTTATCAGAGAGATACATAGCAATAAAAATTACAGGTCATTACATGCCCAAAGTGTATTCGACAAACTCCTTGCCATTTTGGGAGACTTCATTGATTATCGCATACACCTTAAAAAATATGACCGGACGGTGGTACTTACAAAAGAAGATAAAGTTGTCCATTGGGGAAAAAATACAGAAGTGGATGTGTGTGTCATTCCTAATCCTATTATTTCATTTGGTTCGAAAAAAGCTTCATTAATAAATAAAAAAGTAATTGCTGTAGGAAGATTGGCATTTCCTAAAAATTTCAGCTCGTTAATTTCCGCATGGAAGTATGTAATAGAAAGGCATGCTGACTGGACTTTAGAAATATGGGGTGAAGGAGAATTAAGAACTGAATTGGAAGAACAAATAAGAAACAATCAATTGACAAACAATATTTTCTTAAAAGGATATACTTATGATATATTTTCCCCATTATATGAAGCGTCAATTTTCACATTAACTTCGCTTTTTGAAGGTCTCCCATTGGTTATCATCGAAGCCATGTCTTGTGGAGTTCCTGTCGTCTCATACGCTTGCCCCTGCGGACCGCAGGACATCATAGCCGACGGGCATGATGGATTTCTCGTACCCGTTAATAACGAGAAGGTATTGGCTGACAGAATCTGCCGGTTGATAGAGGATAAAGAACTTCGTAAGGAAATGGGAAAAGCCGCCCGTTTGAAAGCAGAACAGTATGATATAAAAAATATCATCCCTATGTGGATGGAATTATTTAATCAGCTTATCAACGAAAAAAGAAAATGAAAAAAGATATAGAAACGGATTTAATAAGCGTCATCGTTCCTATTTTTAATGTAGAAGCCTATCTCCGCCCATGCATCGAAAGCATATTGGCATCAACTTATACAACCTTGCAAATCATATTAGTGAATGACGGTTCCACCGACCATTCCGGAGAAATTTGCGATGAATATACCCGGAAAGACACCCGCATTGAAGTGATTCATCAGAAAAACGCAGGATTGTCTCCGGCTAGAAATAGCGGGATGAAAGCTGCCAAAGGAAAATACATCTCTTTCATTGACGGTGATGATTATATCCATCCGCAAATGTATGAAGTGCTGTTGGAAGCATTACAGGAAGGTAATTATAGCTTTTCCATGATTTTAGGAAAACAGGTATATGACAATGACAAATCTTATTCAATTCCTTCCGCTTACACAAAAAGCATTCTTACACAAGAAATAATGATAAAAAGTTTATTCAACCATATCCACCCACAGCAAGGAATAAAAGAAGTTCAAGCGTAAGTAGTATGGAACAAACTTTATAAACGGGAGTTGTTGGATAATGAGTTTTTCCAAGAGACCGGTACAGAAGATACTGAGTTCAACTGCCGGATCTATCAAAAATCTTGTCAAGCTGTCATAATAGATATCCCCATGTACTACTGGGTACAACGACCTACGAGTATCACACATCAAAAGGTAAATCCCCGTTACATAGACCGTGCCGATTCCTACTATCTCTGCTTGCAAAACATTCCAAAAGAAAATACAGTTTACCGGGGATGTTGTTTGGAAAAGCTTTTCAAGATGATAATCAACGTGAGGTATCATGCGTCAAACACGCCTTACCGGCATCTGGCACACCTTACAGCGAAAAGACTAAAAAAGCAAACAGCCAACGAGTTCCTGAAAAACAGACATATCCCCTTTCATATAAAACTTTCACTCCTCAGTTTCTATTACATTCCGCCCCTGTACAGCGGATTCATGAAACTGTGCGAGACAAAAGCACGAAAAAAATAACATAACGAAAAAACATCCATAAATATGATAGACTTTATCCCCGTAAGTGAATATGCCCATTATTTCGATGTCACCGTATTGTGCATGGTACTGACAGCCGTATGGCAGTGCCACACAGGAAGCGTATTGAAAAAAGAGACCGTGTCGCTCAACGCCATGTGGGGCGTATTATTTACACTAATCCTGATCTTGTATATGGGGCTACGTCCTGTCAGCGTTTATTTCGGAGACACGGTAAACTACGCCAAAGGATTTTATACTGCAGCCAACTCACGCGATCCCTTTTCCTGGCAATGGGAAGGCGAATGGTTGTTTTACAACCTTATGCAATGGTTTGCCAGATACAGCGACATCCATACTTTTTCCTGCTATGTGCCACTGTTTATATCGGTTCATTGTGGCTGGCTATGCAACGTATCTTCAAAGGGTATTACTATATTCCTTTCTTAGTCATACTCAGCATGTTTACTTTCTGGAGTTACGGAGTAAACGGTATCCGGAATGGCATGGGAGCCTCCTTGTTCATCTTGGCAATGACGTATGTCAACCGTCCACCCGTAATGATCGGGTTATGCGTGTTGGCAGCCGGAATCCACAAATCCATCTATCTGATGGTTGGAGCAGGCACACTGACCTGGTTCATCAAGAATAGCTATTGGTATCTGGCAGGATGGATGGCATGTGTAGGCGTATCGTATGCCATAGGCGGACGTATCCAGGCATATTTGGCGGCAACAAATCTGATGGGGGAGACGACCGCTTTTCCGGCTATCTGACAGGTGACAACATGGTGGGCGAGATCGTTCAGATGAGTATGACTTTCCGCTGGGACTTTCTGTTATATAGTGCCATGGGGGTAGCGGTGGGGTACTATTTCATCTTCCGCCGCAACTTCAAGGACGAGTATTACCATTGGATATATAATACGTTCCTTGTCACCAATGCTTTCTGGGTGCTGGTGATCCGTGCCGCCTATTCCAACCGTTTCGCCCAGATTTCGTGGTTCATCATGCCGGTGGTATTGATTTATCCGTTCATGAAGGAACGTTTTTGGGTCAATCATGAAAAAATGTTGGGCTATGCGTTGTTAACGTTCTATGCGTTTACGTTTTATTTTAATATTTGGAAATAAATTAATACATTCATATAACCATGATTTCAATTATCATCCCAATTTGCAACACCGAACAATACATAGCACAATATATTCGGATGACTGGCTGGTGAATAAAAAAAATACTTACAACAATATACGAAACGGCAGAAAAAACTGGAGTAGACTATGTGGAAATGGGAATGCAACGAGTCATGGATCGCTATGGGGTGGTAAAAAAACGGGACTCAGTCCTGTTAACGGACTAATACAACAACTAAAACTATTTAACAAATACTATATTTCTTTTTTTGGAATCAACATTTTATCCGTTAATATGTGGGGAAAACTCTATCGAAAATCTTCATTAAATGCAGCCAATATACAGCCAACAGGTATCACTACAGGGGAAGACCTTGCCTTTAATCTCCAATTATTTCCATATTTATCTAAAATTTACATACTCAAAGAATGTGGATATAACTATCGATTCGGTGGTATGACAACTCGATATAACACCTGTTTGTTGCCTGATTTGAAAAAACTTTATTACATAAAAAAGGCTTTAATTGACAAATATCAATATCATAAGGCTTCTGATTATATCCGAATAGAACTGAAAAATGTGCTAAAATCAGATATTTGCCAAATGATAGCTTTTAAAGTCAGGTCTCCTAAAGAAATAAAAAACAGAATCTCGGAAGAGTTAAAGGACCCTATATACAAGGATATCATGCAAGTACAAAATCATCCTGCATTTTTAGAAGATCCTTTTATAAAAGCAATTGCCGCCTACGATTCCAACATGCGATATGATCTATGTAAGAAACAAGTTAAAAAAGAAATTCCAATTAGATTACTTAAAAAAATAATTTCATTCATTCTTATACATATATAAAAAATCTCATGTTTATTTCACTTGCTATCAATCCAACAACCTATATCGTTATTTTTCTTCTCTTAGGGGTGGTCCTAAAATCTAAACGATGGAAAAGGCTCTGTCTCACTTTGTCAGCCTTGCTTTTTCTCTTATTCTCCAACGGTGCACTCTATCAATGGATTGCCGAACAATGGTACAAGGAATATGACCGCCCCCTACCTGAAAGGAAACAATATACATACGGCATCGTGCTGGGCGGCTACAGCTATTGGGACTGGAAACGAAGCCGACCCGAATTTAGCGAGATTGCCGACCGGTTATTAGAAGGCATCCGGCTGTACAAGCATGGACGCATCCGGAAACTGGTGTTAGCTTCAGACGGTTCGATCATCGAAAGCAAAGCGGAAAAGGTTTGCAAGGAAATGCCGCGGACATGAAACAATAGTCTGGCAGATTTGGGCATGCCGTTGGAAGATGTCATCTTGGAAACCCGCGCAAACAACACGTGGGAAACGCACGTTACACGTTAGAGCTGATCGGTAACAGTATGAAAACGGAATCGACCCTGTCTGATTTACCTCCGCGACCCACATGCGCAGGTCGCTATGGACCTTTCATGCAGCGGGGCTGAATCCGGACACATATATCACCGATACGTTTCCCGAAATAAAGGGGGAAAAAACATTTCCTGCCATCTTGGCACGTCTTGGCTTCCTGACCAGAACTAACGCACGAATGGGTGGGGTATCTTTATTATCGTTTACGACACAAACCATCTGTATGAAACCCAAAGTAATACGCATATCCACCGTTCCCCTTTCGCTCCATCTCCTGCTGCAAGGACAGTTGAAGATGTTGGCAGAGACTTATGAAGTATTAGCTGTCTCTTCGTCCGGAGAGGAATTACACAAAGTAGCGGAAAGAGAAGGCGTCAGAACTTGCGCTATCCCGATGGAGCGCCACATTGCCCCTTTGAAAGACTTGATTGCACTGATCAGGCTCATCATCCTGTTCCGCAAAGAAAAACCGCAGATAGTCCACTCGCTGACACCCAAGGCGGGGCTGTTGGCCATGATGGCCGCCCGAATATGCAGGGTTCCCATCCGGATCCACACTTTCACAGGACTAGTATTCCCTTCAACTACAGGTTGGAAACAGCAGTTATTAATTGCTACAGACAAACTCACTTGTGCCTGTGCGACCTACCTCAATCCGGAAGGGAAAGGTGTGAGGAGAGATCTGGAACGTTTCCATATCACCAGCCGGGCATTGCATCTTATCGGAAACGGTAACATCAACGGAATTGACCTTGCTTATTTTGACCGGACACCGGAGGTAATGAGACAAGCGGAAATCTATCGCCGGAACCCCTGTTTCACTTTTTGCTTCGTCGGACGATTGGTGCGGGATAAAGGTATCAACGAACTGGTTTCAGCTTTTGTCCGCCTACAACAGGAATTTACAAACTGTCGTCTTTGCCTAGTGGGAGACTTTGAAGCGGAACTGGATCCGGTAACTCCTGAAACAGCAGAACATATACACAAACATCCCGCCATAAAATTTATGGGATGGCAAGAGGATATCCGCCCTTTTTTAGCCGCTGCGGATGCCTTCGTATTCCCCAGTTACCGGGAAGGATTCCCCAATGTAATATTACAAGCCGGAGCGATGGGATTACCTTGCATCGTAACGAACATCAACGGATGTAACGAAATCATTGAAAACGGAAAGAACGGTATCATTATTCCTCCTCATGACAGCGAATACCTATATCGCACCATGTGCGGATTTCTCTCTTCTCCACGGCTCGTAGAACAATTGGCCTCGGCTGCCCGCCCACAGATTGTTCAAAAATACGACCGCCGGACGCTATGGGAAGCCTTACGAAAGGTCTATCAAGAACAGATTTCAAATCTAACAAAATAAAGACTGACAATATGTATTTATACGGAGCCGGCGGACACGCCAAAGTGATCATGGATATACTGAAAGAAAACAGCACTGAACTGACGGGCATCATAGATGATAATCCCCACATACAGGAATGGATGGAATATCATGTTCTTTCCTACGATCCAAAACGAATGTTCCCGATACTTATCAGTATCGGAAACAACAGCATCCGAAAAAATATAGCGGAACAATTGTATAAAAAAACGCTGTATTCGGTACGGTCATCTCTATCCATGCCATTGTCTCCCCCTATGCAAAAATAGGAGAAGGCAGTGTTGTCATGCAAGGAAGTATATTGCAAAGTTGCTGCCAAACAGGTAAACATTGCATTGTCAACACTGGCGCCGCTATTGATCATGAATGTATATTGGAAGACTATGTACATGTCTCGCCACACGCCACATTATGTGGCAATGTGGAAGTGGGGGAAGGCTCATGGATAGGTGCCGGAGCAGTGATCAACCCCGGAGTTAAAATAGGCAAATGGACCATTATCGGATCAGGATCAGTAGTGTGCAAAGACATACCTGACGGAGTGACAGCCTGTGGTTCACCGTGCCGGATTATAAAAAATAATCCACAACCATGAAGAAGAGCAGATATACCCGTTATTTCAAATATCCGCTGGACTGTCTTATAGCCGCCTTTCTGATATTATTGACCTCTCCTGTCCTATTGTCAACCATCTTGTTACTTGCCATAGCCAACAGGGGTAGCGGCATTTTTTCCTTCAGGAACGTCCGGGAAAGAACGGAAAATATTCAGGATCATCAAGTTTAAAACCATGAATGACCGGAAAGACTGTCGCGGAAACTTTTTACCCGACAGCTTACGAATGACCCCCATAGGGAAAATAGTCCGTGCCACCTCCGTTGACGAACTGCCTCAACTTTTCAACGTATTGAAAGGAGACATGGCTCTGATCGGCCCCCGTCCATTATTGGTACAATACCTGCCTCTATACAATGAAGAGCAAGCAAGAAGACATGAAGTGCGCCCCGGCATCACTGGATGGGCACAAGTAAATGGAAGAAACGCAATCAGCTGGAAAAAGAAATTCGAACTGGATATCTGGTACGTAGACCATGTTTGCTTCATGACAGACATGATGATATTTTACAAAACACTCAAATGCGTTATCAGCCGCAAAGGCATATCCCAAAAGGGAGAGGCAACCACGAAACCATTTGACGGAAACAATTAGGGAGGAGTTGAATTTTAATGGGACTTTTTATCCGTAAGGAATGTGTAAGAGACTTTGGAATCAGACTCGCCCTAAAAAGATCTTATTCGTATCCCTAAACCTTTCCTGCCGTATGGTTAAGGTCTTTTTCCTGTTTGTTTTATCTCCGCAAGTCTTTGGAGTTATCTCCATAAGCTTATGGAGATAGAAGGTATCCGTATAAAAAGGTTTAATCTGGAGAAAGAAAAGACTTAGGCTATAAGAATGGAATGTGATATGCATTCATTTTATTCCACCGGTGGGGTTGTTACTTTTTAAGAACTCTCTGTCCCTTGGATTTCATGGTAACGG
>ENA-OQJB01000346-OQJB01000346.1-human-gut-metagenome-genome-assembly--contig:-NODE-346-length-25117-cov-3.811645_pt1 | contig 25117 bp, 29 predicted proteins | sample MGYA00242599_ERZ504765 | MGnify/ENA primary metagenome ERZ504765 (study PRJEB26092, sample SAMD00036354) | human gut metagenome | host: Homo sapiens | study: EMG produced TPA metagenomics assembly of...
GGAGCATGGGCAGTATCTTCCTGTGTCAATCCATGAATACGGTGTTCCAATACAAATAGTAATCCGGTTCAGGATGGACGAGGCTGTAGAACCGATCGGCTATCTCACCATTTCTCACAATAACCACACCCACACTACATATGCTGGTACGTTCATTATTTGCCGTCTCGAAGTCTATTGCTGCAAAATTATCCATACTCTTTTTCGTTACACAGACAAAGGTACGACAAAAAAGCGATATACAAAATTCTTTTTCCGGTACAATTTCTTATCTTTGAAACCTCAGCAGCAAAATAGACCAATATCTGTGACAATCAGCACTTGTAAAAGCTGAAAGATTAAACCATCTTTGCACTGTTTTGTTTTTAACTTAGACTAGATTTATAGTAAGATGAAAAAGATGAAATTCTCTACCTTGTTAATAGCAGCAGGGTTACTTTGTATCTCCGTTCACATAACAGCCCAACCACACTCCCGAAAGAAGGTGGGTATAGTTCTCAGTGGCGGAGGAGCCAAAGGAATGGCACATATAGGTGCTTTAAAGGTCATAGAAAAAGCCGGCATTCCCATAGATTATGTAGTAGGAACCAGCATGGGATCAATCATAGGCGGACTTTACTCCATCGGTTATACTCCCGAACAATTAGACAGCATGGTTCGCCGGCAAGACTGGACTTTTCTGCTGAGTGACAAAATACCACGCAGTGAACAAAATATGGCGGAACGGGAGGCCGCTGAAAAGTATGTATTCTCTCTTCCATTCGGAAAAGATGCCAAAACACAAGCCATAGGAGGATTGATAAAGGGACAAAACTTGGCAAACCTGTTCAGCGAGCTGACCGTAGGATATCATGATTCCATCGATTTCAACAAGTTGCCTATTCCCTTCGCCTGTGTTTCCGAGAATATTGTAAATGGCAACGAGGTAAATTTTCATAAGGGTGTACTGGCTACGGCCATGAGGGCTAGTATGGCCATACCGGGAGTATTCACTCCAGTCCGGCTGGACAGTATGGTTCTAGTGGATGGAGGTGTGGTAAATAACTACCCTGTAAATGTTGCGCGTGCCATGGGGGCGGATATTATTATAGGAGTAGACGTACAAAGTGACTTGAAGCCTGCCAACGAACTGAATAGCGCCGGCAGTATTTTGGGGCAGCTCATCAACTTGATGGGATTACAGCTTTATAAAAAGAACCTGGAAGAGACCAATGCTTATATCAAGGTGAATGTGGAAGGATATTCAGCTGCCAGCTTCACACCTAATGCAGTGGATACACTGATCCGCCGGGGAGAAGAAGCGGCACTGGCACAAGAAGGTGCTTTAATGAAGCTGAAGCAGGAACTGGGTCTGGACAGCACCTATATGCCGAAACCTCTTCCCAGCTATCCGTACTCCCCCAGCCGCAAAGTGTATATAAAAGAAATCACTTTCGACGGGCTGGACGAGAAAGACAAGCGATGGCTGTTGAAACGCTGTGATTTAAAGGAGGATTCTGAAATAAGCATCCGCCGCATAGAAGAAGCAACGGCCATATTGTGTTCTAACCTGGAATATTCCAGCGCCACTTATAATCTGCCCGAAGCCCCCGGCGGAGGCTATAATTTACATTTCCTTCTAAGCAAGAAATATGAGAATAAACTAAACGTAGGGATTCGTTTTGATTCGGAAGAAACAGCCAGTCTGCTGATTAATGTCACCAGCAATTTCCGGGGAAAAGTACCCACTACGCTGTCTTTGACAGGACGACTGGGGAAACGTTATGCCGCGCGCATAGATTATGGATTTGAACCGGCTCCTTTGAAGAATATCGGGCTGGCATATATGTTTCAATACAATGATATTAATTTCTATCGTTATGGAGATAAGTCACATAACTCCACTTTCCGCTACCATTTGGGGGAACTGTCATTCTCGGATGTATGGTACAAGAATGTGCGTTTTGCTATCGGATTAAGGTATGAATTGTATGACTATGACAAATTTTTATACCAGGAAGGCAATCAGGGTTTTGACGTAGGAACAGAACACTTCTTCAGTTATTTCGCACAAATGCATTACGAGACTTTCGACAAGGCGTACTTCCCAACCAAAGGCATATCGGCAAGAGCCTCTTATTCGCTTTATACCGACAACTTTACCGGATATGACGGCCATGCCCCTTTTTCAGCCATAAAAGGTTATTGCCAGGGAGTGGTCCCTGTTACACGCAGATTCTCCATACTGCCTGCCATTTACGGCCGATTCCTGATAGGAAAAGATATTCCATATTCCAAACTTAATGCAATGGGTGGAGATGTGCAAGGACGCTTCCTGCAACAACAACTACCGTTTGTGGGAATAAACAATGTGGAATTAATGAGAAATACGCTACTGATAGGAAGCATGAAATTCCGCCAACGGATGGGAAGTGTACATTATCTGACGCTAACGGGAAATTATGCGCTGAGTGCAAGCAAGCTGAGGTATCTGTTGGAACAGGATACCATGTTCGGCTGCGGTATCGGCTACGGTTTGGATAGTATGTTCGGGCCCTTAGAGGCATCACTGAACTATGCAAACCGAGCCAATAAAGTGAGTATGTACGTCAATCTAGGATTTAAGTTTTGATTCCTCGTTGATAACCGCCATCATACCTTCTATCTGAGCCAAAGCCATCATACGGCCATGAAACGAATAGCCCGGGTTGTATCCTTTGCCGGCATCATCCAGCATCATGCGCCCATGATCCACACGCATCGGGACACCCGGACGCTCTTTCTCAAAAATACGGATCAACTCTATCACATGAGCACGCCCTCCCAAATGAGATGCTTCTATAAAATTCCCGTTGGGAAATGCATTGGTACTGCGCAAATGTACAAAATGAGTACGGTGCGCAAACATACGTGCCAACGAAGGTACGTTGTTATGCAATCCGGCACTGAGCGAACCGGCGCAGAATGTCAGCCCGTTATGCGAGTTATCAACCGCATGGAGGAGCCAGGTGATATCTTCCTCACTGGTCACAATACGCGGCAAGCCCAATACCTGGAAAGGGGGATCGTCCGGATGAATGCACATATTTATGCCATATTCATCACACACCGGCATGACAGCCTGCAAGAAATAACGTAAGTTTTCACGCAGGGCATCACGGTCTATCCCATCATACAAAGACAAAAGACGGCGGAATATGGCTACCGGATGCCGGTCTCCCTCCTTTATATTACCATTTACAAATCCCTGCGTCTTGACTATAATGGTATCGACCAATTCGTTTTTCTCGGTTTCGGTTATAGTCTTATCCAATTCACGCACCTGTTGTAATTCCCAATCGGTATAGTCTTTCTCCGCCCCTTCACGCTGAAGAATCATACAATCAAAATAAGCGAACCGGATCTTGTCAAAGTACAAAGAACTGGTCCCGTCCTCCCAAGGATGTTCCAAATCGGTACGTATCCAATCAATGACGGGCATGAAATTATAGCATACGGTCTTGATACCCGCTTTACCTAAGTTGGCCAGACTTACTTTGTAGTTTTCTATCAATTGACCCCGTTCAGGACCGGCATATTTGATAGCTTCACTTACCGGCAGGCTTTCTACCACCGACCAGCGCAATTGGTGAGATTCAATGTAATCTTTTAAACTCTTAATAGCTTCCAAAGTCCATATTTCACCATTAGGTACATCATGAAGGGCGGTCACAATTCCTTCCACCCCGATTTGTCTAAGCATGGGAAGCGTTATCTTATCTTTCCTCCCAAACCATCTCCATGTCTTTTCCATTCGTATTATGTGTTTTAGTCTGTACGACAAAGTCTTTATTAATCTTCTTTGAGCCTTTTTCTATTGATGTATAATCATTGCAGAGCGTGCCGGTACCATAAGTTCAGCACCTGAAACCTGTCCCAGACCTTTCATGTTTATTTTGCCATCCTTACAGATTACAGTGTATTTACCCGACGGAATGTCCAACTTGACAGGCTCTGCACGGCTGTTCAAAGCTACGATGATATTTTTCCATGAGTCACCATTTGCATTGTCTTTCAAGATAAAGGCAACCACATTCGTATTTTTTACAGGTAAAAACTCCAATTGCCTACGTACCATATCAGCATCCCCCATACGGAAAGCGGGATGTGCTTTACGCATGGCTATTAAACCTTTCACATATTCGAACACATCTTTATGCACGGTCTTATTTTTCCAATCTATCGTATTAATACTGTCGGGACTATTATAAGAATTATGAACTCCCTTCTTGTCACGCATCATCTCATCCCCTGCAAATATAAACGGTACTCCTTGTGAAGTAAAGACAAATGTTTCCGCTAACTTCTGCAAAGCTGCCAGTTCCTCTACCGAAGCATCTGGCATGGTAGCTTTCAGACGATCGGCAAGACACATGTCATCGTGACAACTTACATAACTTATCATCTGGGTAGGTTGTAACGCCCAAGGTTTCTTACTATAATTCACAGAATCACTTATAACCTGCGGATGTTCGATTGCTCCCACAACTCCAAATTTGATACTCATTTCGTGTCCCGGCTCCCCTACTAGAAAAGCTCCTTTGGTATCATCATCCCAACCACCTCGCAAACCATCACGCATTTCATCTGAGAAAGCGGCGATACGAGGCATCTTTTCCACATTGGCTTTCATTGCCAGTTTGTCTGCTTCTAATTGAGGAGAACTGGCAGCCCATCCTTCACCATACATGAAAATAGACGGATCTATTTTATCAATAGCCGCACGTATCTCATTCATGGTTTCAATATCATGTATCCCCATCAAGTCAAAACGAAAGCCGTCTATGTGATATTCATTAATCCAATATAGAATAGACTCTATCATATATTTACGCATCATGGCGCGGTCGCTTGCCGTTTCATTTCCACATCCCGAACCATTTGCCCATTGTCCGTCCTTCGTCTGGCGATAGAAATAACCGGGAACCGTACGTTCGAAATTGCTTTCGTCTGTATTGAAAGTGTGATTATACACCACATCAAGCACCACCCTGATTCCCGCCTTATGTAAAGCTTGTACCATTTGTTTGAATTCCCTGATACGAACATCGGGTTTATAAGGATCTGTAGAATAAGAGCCGTCAGGCACATTGTAATTTTGCGGATCATACCCCCAATTATATTGGGCCTTGTCCAGTTTTGTTTCATCCACCGAGGCATAATCATACGACGGCAATAAATGTACGTGGGTAATTCCCAGTTCTTTCAGATGGTCAATACCTGTCTTCTCGCCTGAAGAACTGATAGTACCCTGCTCTGTCAAAGCCAGGAACTTGCCTTTATTTTGAATTCCAGAAACAGAATCCAAAGAGAAATCGCGATGATGCATTTCATAAACCATAATATCAGCATAATTCTTCAAAGGAGGACGCACATCGTTCTCCCATCCTTCCGGATCTGTAGAACGAAGATCAAGCACAGCTGCCCGTTTACCATTTACCCCTACGGCTTTTGCCATAATTCCCGGAGTGTCTCCTAACCATTTCCCGTTCACCTTCACATTAAAGGTATAGAATTTACCCTTCAGGTCCTCTTTTATTGAAATAGTCCAGGTACCATTCTCTCCCATCTCCATCGGAAAAGTATTAGAAGCTGAACCTTCATTACCCGATTCAAATAAAAGGACACGCACCTCTTCCGCTGTAGGAGCCCAAAGTGAAAACTTTGTTTCGGCAGGTGAGTACTCCATTTCAGTCAGCGCATCTTCACGGACAGGATATTCATCAAACGAATTATATTCTTTTTCACAGACTGACAACTAATAGTAGTAGAAACAATTGATGCCCAAATAACATGTCTCACATTCATAATCTTATCTTTTTATTTTATCAGGATTCTTATTTATAAAATCTTTCCAGCCGGAATATTCTTTAGTCAATGTCGGTCTGCCCATTTGCAAATAATGACAATAAGCAGCCGCCAACCCATCTGTTGCATCCATAAAAGGCAGCATATCACTCTCTGGTATATGTAACATCCTCTTCAACATATCAGCGACCTGTTCCTTGCTGGCTTGCCCATTACCGGTTATCGCCATCTTTATCTTCAACGGCGCATATTCTGTTATAGGAATATCACGGCTCAAAGCAGCAGCCATAGCCACCCCCTGTGCCCGCCCTAATTTTAACATCGACTGCACATTTTTCCCAAAAAAAGGTGCCTCAATTGCTAATTCATCAGGTAAATAGGCTTCTATTATACCAACCACCCGTTCAAAAATACGGCGCAGTTTTAAATAATGATCACCATATTTACGAAGATCAATGACCCCCATAGTCATTACCTGCGGTTTAGTACCTACTACTTTCAGCAGACCATACCCCATTATGGTTGTTCCAGGATCTATACCCAGAATGATTTTCTCTTTTACCGGCTGAATCACTTAATTACCTCCATCAAAGTGGGAAAGCCAACCACCTTATCTTTAAATATCTTCATCATTTCCTCATTCAGATGCATCCCCTGCTGAGTATGCCAGCGGTGTAAGGTCGCTGTATCTTCCACCTCCCATTGCAATGAAAAACATTCTGAATCCTGCTCTTTATGACTAAGGATGTGCGTAAGACGGGGATTTTGCAATATTCCCGTTTTTTCCACTTCGGGAATGTAGCTTTCACTAAGCCAAATGACAAAATTACGCGCATCGTCAATACCTGTTTGATAAGTTGTATTATAAATTAACATATTTATAGTCTTTAAGTTAAAAAAGACCTGCTCCGCAGACCTTCATTTTCTCATTAAAAAGTGGAGCATGCGAGACTCGAACTCGCCACCTTTAGACTGCCAGTATGAATTCTGATCTGCGCTTACTATACTGACAAGCAGAAGGTTATCTACCCATTCAAAATCCTCCAAGATTCGTTTTAGTAAAAATCATCTTGATTTTCTATTTTATTTTATTCATTATTTTCCCTGTTCTAACGTCCAAATACTAAAAAGCCGCTCAACTCACTACTATAATTGAACGACCATAAACATTCAAGGGATTTCCTTTTCATACATTAACCAAAATTGTAAGGCATCAGAGAGCACAGACCAGCCAACCACTTTTTGTTGCCAGACTAAAACCTAATGCGTCCATAATACCCTCAATTTCCAATGAAAAGTACACTATAGATTTGCGAGCCATTTCTTGCCAGACTTGGTATTAAGCCAAACAGCTATAATAGAACCTATCACAGCCATTACCGCAAATAAAGATATTAATGCTTCCATATAATTACTGTTTTATTATTTTATAACCTATGTATGAAATATATAGGTAACAAAAATACCTATAAGTATAAGTACCCAATTTTCTACTTTTTCTTGTTGTGTCGCAACAGAAACAACACTTCCTACCACTAATGCAGTAAAAGATATTTTTGCTAAATCATAAAAGAACTTACCAAGCGTTTCCCGACTTGTTTTCTCTTTTTCTTTAACTTCCTTCTTTACTTCCTGTTGTTCACTCCAACTTCCCATTCAAATTAAGATTTATTGCAAATATACGAAAATCAAACAATAAACAATAACATAAACCATTTATTTAACACACTTCACCCTTCGGCAAATTGGCCTGATTATGGCCAAAATATTGTCCATCGATTATATATCTATAGTGCACCTAATAACACATTATCTACATGCTGCTTTATTCGTGTGATTCTTTCAGATATAAACATCTTTACAGACATGTTGTTGGCAAAGGGAGGGAGTAATATCAGACTTTTTAAAGATGAAACAAGTTTTTATGTTTACATTTATAAAAGTACATGGTCACGAACTAATATTGAAGTGTTCTCTGATAATCATAATAAATTTTATTTCACAGACGTGACAGATCAAATCAGTATATCAGATTTGGAAGAAATCTCTATATCTTGAAAAATATAGCGGTTTATTCAGATATTTATTACCTTTGCACTGCACATGGCGTTGTGCATATCAGGATCGGGTGGAACCGGCTTGTACCGGACCATCCGTTTTTTTATACCCAAGATACGGTTCACCAATTATCCCAATAATTACTATACCATTTCACTCTATATTTATAGATACTTCCGTTATAATTATATAATTTCTGAACACAACAGATATTAGGATTACCGATTACAACTAATATACAATTACGGACATATTCTAATTCTGAATCTTCTCTTAGTAAGTACATTCCACTATATTGCATAGAGCCTAATTCGTCTTGGGAATCTATATTTCTAGCATCTCTGAATCTTAACCATGTATCATTTATTCCTATCAGTTCCCCCAGATCGCCAACAGGCAGAAATTCTTGTTTAAATTCCTACCTGTATGAGCGAACTGTTTATGATCACTGTTAATAATTCTAGCATTATTCTATATCCCTGACGCAACGGTAACCAGCATAGCCCGCATCACCATAACCCAACCACTCATTGTTATAACCAATACTCATCAATCCCAGAAATCCTGTATCAGTTGCCTGTCCTGAACCATTCTCGTTATAATAACAGCAATACCCATACACTGTATAACTTCCATTTCCGTCAAGTCCTGAATTTATAGAAAATCTGGTGCGGCAATGAATGGAGGCCCGATAACGATTCTTCCAATTATGACCACTAAACATGTTTCCCTCACATTCTTTCTTATAAATAAACGTGTCATTGTAATCATAGGTATTTTCACCCACTTGTGCGCCTGTCTTTCTCAAGAGTTCAGGAGCGGCCACCACGATCAATGCCAGCTCGCGCTGGTTAGGCAGACGCCATGACGCACTGGTCTGAACGGAACTTACCTTACTGTCTTGTTCCACATAACTGGCAGCTTCTGTTATCCAGGCATCCTTGGCATCCTTTGCTGTAGAGGTTATAAACGGATAATATTTTTTAGAAGAACTTTCCTTCACAATCAAGCCATGTCCACCACAATAATCCTGTCTGACTTTTCCATACAAGAAATCACTTGATACCTGCAGAACCTTTGGAACCCTGTTTATGACGCTGCGCTCATTGTGGGGCGCCAGTTCCCTTGACGTGAACCCCCTCAATGCGATAGACGAAAGGTTCATTGTAATGGTCTTTGTCGTATTGTCATATTCATAATATCTATCAGGGAAAATGGTATGGCTTGTATTCCGTTTCGCAGCCTGGGTAATGCCAAGATTGCGGGCACATCGGATATTCCCCCGTTCCCGTTTGTGTTCGCCACCGAAACTGCATCCCTGCTCGCTCCAGACAAGACGGCTGCTCCGGCCCGAATTCGTGTGTATCCGGGCAACCGGATTCTCAGACGTCTTACCCGCCAGCAGTGTTTCAATGTCTTCCGGACACAGGACCGCCTCCGTAGGAAGTGCAGGTTCCGCTATCCACATGCCGATAATCTGGTCCCTCGCACATACGTACCATCGTATCTCATTCTCTTCCAACGTGCCACTACCGTCCAGGTCACGGTTACGGCCGGCCCACGCCTTATAAGAATACTGCCCATCATAAGACAATGTGGTATACCCGCCTTCCTTTTTATAACTGCCGTCATTCTGCAACAGATACCCGTTCTTTTTCCAGTTTACATAACCATATCCGTTTGCGCCACACTGTGCCAACGTATTTCCACGGCCGTCCTTGTCAGGATTCTCTGATAATGATAAATCCTGGTCGAACCGTTCACTGCAATACAACCCGCCCGTCTCGTCAACACTCTCCACCCCGTACACATTACCCTCAAAGTTGTCAAGGTCATAGAAGCAGGCGATGGAACGCTGGCTGACGGAATATACAGCGTCGGCAAGGATACTCTGCTGATCCTTACTATACTGCAAGGAGGTTGCCAGGGTAAACACGCGGTCATCGGCATTGACAAACTCGTTCAGCCTGACATTTCCCTTATTGACTGGATTTTCTTCGTAATAATACTCGTCTACAAAACAGGTGTAATATGCACCCTCTCCATTTTCATTCCAGACTTCCTGCAGGACTTCAAATACATTCTGTGTTTCCTTCGGATCATATATGGCCAGTTCCCCTTTTGTATCCTGTTTTTGGAATTTGACCCATCCGAGATAGGGCATAAGGATCTCTTTTGCTCTTAAATTTGCATCATCAGCTCCCTTTTGGGGATAGTACATCTCGCCAACCGTTCCGAAGGGAGTTTTGCAATATATATAGATACCCTGCTCAAGCACGCTCCTTCTTATATTCATCTCCACCGCCTCATAGTGCGCGTCCACACGGACCTTGGAGCCTTTACGAAACACCACGCCCTCGGCACCCGGCTGATTCTCCCGGTTTGTCTCAACCTCGGCTATAATCTCGTCCACACCATTGACCGTCACGGTATATTTGTAATAATGGTCACGTTCAACATCAAAGTTATTAAAATTGCCATCAGAGAAATCCCCCAGATGGATGGTGTATTTCACGTCCGCCTCCACTTCCATCCCTTTATTATCTTTTCCCTTGAAATGTCCTGTCACCTCCACATAGGTGGTGTTCTCCGGAGCATTTTCGAACTGATAATGTGATTCATGGCCCTCCTGGGTTTCTTTAAGATTTATTCCGCTGGAACCCTTTTTTATTTCTCACGGTCATGGAAAGAAGTTATACCGGTTGCCTGTGTTCTTGCCATATTCTCCGGAACATAGACCAGAAAAGAGTTTGGAGTCTGGGGGTTAAAAGGAGTCTGCTCCCCGTCAGTCACACCTATTTTATCTGTCCTGTCTTGGCTGAATTTGGGGGATACCCACTCGGCCACATGACGGAACTGATAGCTACGGGGGTGAAGGTCACTCCCTCCTTGGACTTGAAAGTGAAACTGATCTTGGCCATCAGGCGTTTCAGAAGGAAAGGATTATTTATTGAGTCTATTCTTGTTTCTGTGCCTGTAGCATCATCCATATAAGTGACAGTACCATCCTCGCCAATCCTGCATGCCGCAGTACTGTTATTCACGGAGCCTGCCAGCGGCAGGTAACCGTCCGTCATGTTGAAGTTGCCCGTCCATGTGGGACGGACCGCCTGAAAGAATTTTTCCTGATCGGTAAGTCCTTTAAGCTCCTCCTCCGATTGCATGCCGGGAAAATACTTGAGGAAGGAGCCTGTCACATTTCCCAACAGATAGATATACACATCACCCGGATAGGCATAGAAGTTCAGTCTTCCCTCATTTCCTTCTCCTGTCCAAAAGCCGTCTTCCTCATTATTGACCGTCCCTTCATTGGAGTTCAGGAATATCCTGTATCCCAGTAGCTTGTTCTGGCTCTGGTCCTTACCCTTATTCTCATACATGAACAGCATGATCCTGCCCAGACGGGAGTCCTCGGTGCCAGCCGCACGGGTGACAATATCCGATCTGATGCCGCCGCTGACACTGAACGGAAGGCTCACCCTCACAGTCTTGCCACGGTCCACGCCACCGGCGGCACCGCAGCCAGCCGGCATCGGTATCTCGTCCGTGCAGGAGAGGCAAAGGAACGGCACCAGCATCGTCAATATGTATCTTGATATACCTTTCATAAAAATTGCCATATATAAATGTTCTTGTTAATCAAAACTAATGCCAGGATTCTCGACCTCCGTCCAGTCTCCGACTTTCCACCATGTTCTAGTGGCCGTATACCCATCCAAGGGGATGACAAGGAACACCTTGACAAACATGTTGGGTTTGACCGCTGGAAGTGTGACATAATCCATATGGAACTCCTCCTTGTCCGCCCCCGTATCACTGTTTTCATGGCTGTGGTGCAGAATCTTCATATAATACCCGTCACCTTCACCCCACTGGCGGCATTCTTATCCGATTTGTAAGGATTTGCAAACAGGTAGACCGCCCTTCCGGGAAGCCACTGGTACTCTTTCTTTCCATCCGTATTATCGTCCGGGGCCTTGTTGTTCCATCTTCTGGTTATCTTGTTGATGTGAAGTTGTGCGATTTCATCCGGGTTGGATGGTGTATCCTCAAAGCCGCAACGTAGGATCGGCAGACCGTTCTTCTGATATGGGGAGTCGGAAGTGTCGCCTTTATCACTTTCCCTATGGGCTATCTCACTACTTTCCAACGCCGGAGCATCTTGGGGAAACAGATATCCTTTCGTCGGGATGTTGTACAGATATACTCCGCGCCCGATATACAGGTCACCTTCACCGATGCCGCCTTTGGCGAAATAAAGTTCCATCTTGCCCACGGAACGCCGCAGGGGAAGTGTCAGGTTTTCCGTCTCCTTCGTTATGACAACCTCCTGTTTCACAGCCATGGGAAGAATGGAACTTGAGTACTTCTTCCCGGTCTCGTCTTTCGCGGCCGGATCCCCTTCGGTCAGCTTGCTCTCAGGAAGCCCACTGAATGTCAACTCCAACAGTTCCCGCTGTGTTATCTCCTTGTCGTCCGTCCAGACATATCTCCCGGTTTCAGAATCATAAACAGCGGCCGGCAGGGATTTCAGCCCTTCTGCACTCCCCTCATTGGCTATGGCGTAAAACAAACACGTATGGCCGTCGGCGGGAATCGTGTGTCTGGAGAACCCCAATCTTATATTAAAAGACTTCTCCGTCACATTCTTATCAGAAAGATCCGCATGGTGATAACCTGTCAGGCTGCCATCACTCCCGTCAAAGACATAGACCCTGACCGTTCTGATCAGGTTCTCATTGTTCCCTTCGTCGCTTTCCATGCCTTCATCCGCACCCTCTTCCGTACGGGTGGTAAAGGTCAGACTGACCGTCACACGGCCGTCATCGCCCGCATCCCCCGTATGCTCCTCCTGTATGCAGGACGGCAAGAAAGGAATAATGCAGGCAAGGCATATATATTTAAGTCCGTTCATACTCATATCCGCTTATTCGAAACCAACATCAGGATAGACATCCTCACCCCCCATTGGGGAACGGTGATTGTCACATTCGCATTCCTCTCCCTGAATTCTATCCGCATGGAAAGCTCGGCCTCCTGCTTGGTTATGTCCACCTCTGGGTGCCTCTTTAGGAAATCCGCGACATCGACCGTATAGAAAGGCTCCGTACCCGCCCCGCTGTAAAGCGCTATCTCAGCCGGATGGTTCCCGTCCAACCGGAAGGTACAGAGTTTTCCCACATACATGTCCTGTGCGCCCTCCCTCCCGACTTCAGGATGGTAGGTGCGTCTCTGGGGGCAGATCCGGTTGTCGAAGAACACACGGCACGGCATGTTGTGCAGGCGGATATCCGGTTCACCGCCGTCTTTTCCATACTCCGTCGTTCCGTACCCTTTCACCTCGACATAGACCTTCAGATGGGAGGAGTTAAAATCAACGGTGTCCTTCAGAGACTTCCCGTCCTCCACCCTGAACCGCAAGTCGCCATGATACAGCGGGTCATTGCCGGTGAGCATGCTCTCGTCATTCATGAAGTAGCCGGGATGGGCGAAGAACATCATATGAAGGTCACAGGTGGTCAGATCACTCACCTGTGTACGCTCGCCCGCATTCCCAAGGCAGACCACCGTATAATTGCCCGCAGGCAGGTCAATGGAAACGCCATGCCTCGCCCTCAGGGCTTCCGCGTCAATCTCCAGCGTGCTCACAAGACGTTCCCCGCTGTCAAAGACGTACATGTCGACACATGAGATCCTCTCTGTCAGCAGGTCGGTGTCACCGTCTCCCGTATACCGGAAATACAGGAACTGCGTAGTTTCCTCCGGAGGGTTGGGAGGAACCGGCTTGTCAGGATGGCCCGGGCAGTCATGAAGGTCGTCCAGCACACAGCCTGAAAGGAGTGACAGCAGACAAATACCGGTGAACAGTTTCTTTTTCAGCATCTTTCTTCTTCGTTTCAGGTTAAAGCGGCGACCGGCATGACAGCCGGCAACCGCGGATTATAAATCGTAGGATATCGGATTAGTGGAAATCAGGATAAACAGTTGTAATAGTCCATTTCTTGACTGTCACTTTCACATACACCACCTTCTGGTCCTTGTCCCATACACCCGGAACAGTCTCATTGAACAGGTAGTCAAACTGGTAGATATTGCCGGCCTGAGGTTCCACAACTGTACCCCCATCTTCTTTATTTTTAAAGTTCGCGGTGACAACAAAAGATTTCTTTGCACTCTCACTTTCCTTTTGTGCTTCAACCCATACCCTGACATTGGCTATCTCACCCTTGGGGAAGAAGTTATAGGCAAAAGTTTGAAATTCATTCTGAGTTTGTGTTTCAGCATTTGCACCCACATATTTTGTGACAGAACCCGATGATACATCGCCAGAAGTTAATGTTATCCCATTGGAGGCGCCTATCATGTCATAAGACCAGCCCCATGATGCATTCTCACCGCCACAGAATTTGTAACCTCCCTCTGGAACAGAAGCATGTTCAGGATCGTAAATCAAACCGTCTGGATTTGATGTAGTATTGGTCACCATCTGAGTATTATAATCTTTTCCTAAAGTACCCATGTTATAATAATCCACCATGCCGATACCCTTGACGGTCACTGAGGTGTACAGATGCTCTGTCGGAGTGCCTGCTGTACCTTCATCTTGCTTGTTGAATACACATCCTAATGATTTTATCTCAACACGTGAGATGATGGGAGTTATGTCAACATGTGCCTCATATACATCATAATCATTGTCTTCCGGAGCTTTTTCACCTACCTTTTTGGTCATCGGAGCGTCACCATGCAAGGTCACACAGGCTTTGGTTGTTTTATCAGTGCCTGTTCCTGCCACATTCTGGCTGCTCAAAGGAATCTGAAAATCTGTCACCCCTGAAATAGGCTGGTTTTCCACCACCTTTCCCTCAATGTCTGTTTTCTCTTTTAAATTTTGGTAGTTGCCTATCACCATGACCTTGTCGGCTTTATGGCCGACAACAAATCTATATCCATCACCAGATTCAGGGTCAACAAGTGCCTTCCATTTCTTGTCGTCAGCACTTGTTATTTCTTCTATATCCGTGATATTTCCTCCATCCTGATAGAATATTACAGCGACATCACTTACGGTAACTGTATGATTGCCGCCTTCAGTCGGAGCATCCGTAGAGCGTCCGTTCACAGCGGAGGCGGAAATACCCTCCAGTTTCATATACACGGCTTTCGGAGTGCCATTCTCGTCACTACCGCCAAGAGACTCATCATTGCTGCAGGCAAACAAAGCCATGGATGCCAGCGCAGCCAAACTTAACTGTTTTAGATTCATAATGTAACAATTTTAGATTAATAAATAAGTTGTCTGATTTTTGTTATGTCATAAACTGTAGATAACCGACAATGATATTCTGGTAACACCCCAGTAGTTTTTGGAGCCTTCACCAAGCCTGCCCCCGCATATGGAACATCCGTACTCGTCATAGTCAAAACGGGTGTATCCGAGCCCAAGACCGACCTCCATGCGCCAATTACGGCTTAGAGACCACTGGTATCCGTAGCCGACACCGCACCCGTAGAACCACCCCTGCCTGTAATGCTCCCTGAGCGCATGATCCCCAAAGCCCACATGGCCCAGGTTCATCTGGCCGCCGTGGAGGTGCACACCGACATAATGCCCCTTGAAGGCGGAGCCGAACCAGTAGCGGCCTTCCGGCTGCACAAACCAGTGTTTCCACTTCCTGTCACCGCCCAGCTTCCAACCGTTGTAACTGCCCGAAAGGTCAAGACTCCAACGACGGCCCAAACGGCACTCCGAACCGATATTTATAGTGGCGGTGGCGTCATAAAGAAGATTCGTCTTTATCTGAACGTTCTGACCGCACAAGTCAGTGCAGACGAACAGCAGGGCCGCAAGAAACAGCCTGTTCACAATTCCATTATTCATTCTTCCCAAGATGTTAGATCAGGTTTTAACATTGTTAAATCCCGAGTGTTACCAAGTACTATTTTTTATTCTTTCTTTTACAAAAGAAGTTATTCAAAAAAGTAATTACAATATCTTTTATGTTAAAATCAAACCGGAATTTCCACAATATTCTCCCTTTTATCTGGAAATACTTTTAAAAGAACGGAAAAACCGGAATAAAATCATTTTTTACTATACGTACGGGCTCTCATGGGAGAAGAAACAGAAGAAATGGGTAAATGTAAAAAATGGCCTATTTATAACATTTAAATTATTTTTAATTATTAAATCCTTTATTATAATATAATATTGCTGTAAGAACATGAAAAACAGGAAATCAAACGGGTATTATACGGTTAGTTATCAGCAAATTGATATTTTACACCCTTATATCATCGTCCGGTATGGATACAGCCTTCAGAATGGTACTAATTATTCACAAATGTATTTTTTTGTAATAAAATGCCGTTTTAGAATACCATCATGTCGGAAACGGGGAGTATGCGGATAACCGGTATGAAAAGGCGAGAGTTATCAGGGAACAATCCTCTTATATATCCTACTCAATGAATCGGTATCAAGTTCATCCATATTTATTATATAAAGGTATCCGTCATCATACACCTTGTGAAAGTGAGGGTGCATTTTTGTAGACTAAAAATTTTGCCGTTTGAGACAGAGAATACATCTTTGCAGAAAAATGGATAAAATCAGATACCGTCTTGTATATAACCGCCAAAAGAAACTGAATAAACAGGGCACAGCCCTTGTACAAATTGAAGCCTATTTGAACCAGAGGAAAATCTATCTGAAGACAAATGTGTACCTCAAACCGGAGTGCTGGAGCCGTGAAGGGGCACAAGTCATTAACCATCCCCAGTCAAATGAGTTAAACGCAATGCTCTATGAATACATCCTGTATCTGCAAGGTATAGAGTTAGGATATTGGAAGCGTGGAATACCTGCCACACTCTCTTTGCTGAAAGATGCCGTCAAAAAGAAAAGTGCCGTGAATATCAGCTTTTCCATTTTCGCCAAATCAGCCATTGACAATTCGGACAAGAAGCAGTCCACCAAGGATAACCTGCATACGACACTGGCGGTCCTGCATGATTTCCGCTCCGGGCTGGACTTCAAGGATCTTACCTATACATTCCTTCGTGATTTTGAACAATACCTGAAAGAAAAGGGCAATGCGGTCAATACGATAGCCAAGCACATGAGACAGCTCCGTACCTTGGTCAATGAGGCAATCAACCAAGGATACATGCACGCGAACGCTTATCCCTTTCGGAAATACAAAATCAAGCAGGAGAAGGGCAGACATGAGTTTCTTATCCCGGACGAGTTGAAGAAGTTGGAAACGGTTGAGGTGGAAGAGGAATCCATGCGCCACGTGCTCGATGCTTTCCTATTCTGCTGTTATACCGGCTTGCGTTATTCTGATTTCTGCCAGCTCACACCTGAGAATTTTATCAGGATAAACGGCAAGAGGTGGCTGTACTTCAAATCCGTTAAGACAGGGGTGGAAATCCGTCTGCCGTTGCATTTGCTTTTTGAAAGCAGGGCATTGGGCATTCTTGACCGCTATCCGGATATCGGCAGTCTTGCAGCCCTGCCTTGCAACTCGGAGGTAAACAGGCAGCTTCGAAAGCTGGCCGGATTGTGTGGTATCAAAAAGCGGATAACCTATCATGTGAGCCGTCATACCTGTGCCACCCTGCTGATCCATCAGGGAGTTGCAATTACAACAGTCCAGAAGCTGCTCGGACATACTTCCGTAAAGACCACACAGATTTATTCAGAGATACTTTCCAGCACCATAGTACGTGACTTGAAAAACGCTCAAAGGAAAAGGAGAAAAGTAAAGATATTTCCCGATAAAAGTTTGAGAACATCTGATTTTATAGATAACCGGTAGATTTCATGAATCCTATTTATTTTCTATTAAATTGTGATTCTTTAAGTTTTTCGGATGATCAGAATATTGCTCCTGATTATTTTTTCAATATGGATTGAATATGGAATAGTTTTCACTATCTTTGCAGAGTAACCAGGAGCTTGATGGCAATAAATATTGTCATCAGGCTCTTTTTTTATTGTCATATCGTGGCAATGGATTTAAGTAATTCTGCAACAATGACGCAAGTAAATAGACATATCTTTGAAGTTGTATTATAATCAGATAAACAATAGACGAAATGGAATTAAACGACTGGTTGGCTATAATCGGAGCTTTCGGGGGATTGGAGGCTGTCCGCTGGGGTGTCACGTTCTGGGTGAACCACAAGACGAACGCACGGAAGGAGGATGCGTCCGCCGATTCGATGGAGGATGAGAACAAGCGTAAGCAGGTTGACTGGCTGGAAGAACGCATCGCCCAGCGTGACGCCAAGATTGATGCGTTATACGTTGAGCTTCGTAATGAACAGTCTGATAAGCTGGCATGGATTCATAAGTGCCACGAGCTGGAACTGCAATTGAAAGATGCCGAGCATAACCGTTGTGACAGGCCCGATAGCGAATGCGGTCGCCGTATTCCACCACGCAGGACTACATTAATTAAAGATAAGGAGGAAAAGAAAATGGCTGATGTGAATAAACTTGCACCGTTTATCCTGAAGTGGGAAGGCGGTTTTGTAAATGACCCGGACGATTTAGGAGGGGCTACCAATATGGGTGTGACCATTGGAACTTATGAAGCGTATTGCCGAAAGAAAGGCTATCCCAAGCCTACGGTTGAAAGATTGAAAAACATCACGAAAGAGGAATGAACGGAGATTTTGAAAACCATGTATTGGGACAGGGGAAAGCTGACGAAATTAAATCCCAATCCATAGCTGATATCCTTGTCGATTGGGTCTGGGCAAGCGAAGTGCACGGTATCAAAATACCGCATGATTTGGTTGGCGTGATTCCTGACGGCATTGTCGGGCCTAAGACACTCGCTGCAGTAAATTCCCGTAATCCACGTGAACTGTTTGATCAGATCAAGATTGCACGGTTTGATTTCATCGAGGATATATGCCGGAAACGCCCTGCAAATAACAAGTTCAAACGGGGCTGGATGAACCACCGTATAAATGATATCTCTTATGTTGGCTAAGGTTATGAGCTGGGTAAGCCGGCACATATTACTGGCTCTCTTTATGTGCCTGTTTCTTCTGTTGTCATGCGGTAGCTCGCATAAGGCTATCAAATCCGACACAGAAGTAATCAGCAAGGATAGCGCCAGTGAAACTGTCAACATCGTACACGAATCAACCACCTCTTTGAGCGAACTCATTACCACTAATGGCAGCTACGTGATTAATTTTCGGATTTATGATACAAGAAAGCCGCCCGACAGTCTTACCGGGAAACCTCCGTTACTGGCTGACGGTCATGTAGAAGGTAATTTCAACAAGAAGGAGGATAAACAGACGGTGGTAGCCGATACTACAAATGTCAAAGCTGATAAGGAAGCCACTTCCATCAAACATGAAAAAACTAAGACTGAAGAGGTAAAGAAGAAAAAAGAATCCACATTACTTAAGCAAATAGGCTTTGCTTGTATTTGTGTAACTGTTTTGCTTGTTGTCATGTTGTTGCGCCAATATTTTTGGCGCAACAACATGACAATCTTCATCATAAGACTTTAAATTTATAAATTTGAATTTCCCCGGCTCGTAATGAATCGGGGCGTTTTATTAAGAAACTTGGTTGCATCTATTTTTTGCAAAATCACTTTTATTTTTGCCTGTAAACATACATTTATTCAAAATAAAATATTACACTTTGCAGTGTGCAACTGGAAAGATAATATTTCCATACATATCAATATTGTCTGAAACTTTTAAAAATAAATATTATCCCTATGAGGACGATTGCCTGTGAAGGTTATTGTCCTTTTTTATTATTGTATTTTTCTTGTTTTTGTAGACAACAAAATGTATATTTGCCATACCCATTTGGATGGGATAATAAGTATTTTATTTTTAAAAAGTTTACAACATAAATTTATTGTTATTTAATTATCAATCTGATGAAGAAAATGCCTTTAATCAGATTAGAACCATCGAAGAAGATGGTAAATTGTGGTTTTGTGCCACTGATGTTGCAAGAGTATTAGGTTATGTAAATCCCAGAGATGCAATTATAAGATATTGTAAATCAATGGGAGTCGTGATTCGCGCCCCCCTACAACTAGTGGCATTCAAAAAATGAAATACATCAATGAGGGTAATGTATATCGGCTTATATCCCGTTCTCAATTGCCAAATGCAGAAAAATTTGAGTCATGGCTATTCGATGAAGTTGTCCCTTCTATCAGGGAAAAAGGTTATTACGGTATAACTGATAGAGGCACTCTTCCTGAATTTATCAAAAGGTACAAAGACAATATCCACATGATTCCATCTAACTATTTCTTTGTTATTTCAGAATTATATGTGAGGCTTTATGCAGAACTTGAAAAAGTCGGCTATGCTATACCAGATAAAGGGGCACATGGTAAAACTATGATGCCTGACGGTTCTGTTGGTAAATTGTTCGCTCGCTTCATGAGAGAGAATAACTCCGAACTGTGGAACCAGCACAAAACATACAAACACCATTTCCCTGACGGAAGGGTTGTTGATGCGCTTATGTATCCTATAGATGCACTTCCGATGTTTATAAGATATGTCAATGAGCGTTGGCTTTATGAAAACGCAGAAAAGTATTTCAAAGAAAGAGATCCACTTGCCTTAGATTACCTTCCTAAACTTTTGGAATCTAAAAAGAAATCGGTTTAATAAATGAAACGGCACATTATACCATCCAATAACGTGCCGTATGTTTTATTTTCACGATCTTTGCCATCGTAGAAGTCCAACCTTGTTATATAAGGTTTGCCCCGATTCATCACGAGCCGGGATTATTTTTTTTAATACAATTTTCCAATTGGATTATACAATCAACTGATAAAGAATAGAATTTTGCGTATCTTTGTTCTGTGATTTTGGAGTAGAAGCCAAATCTCATAACAAAAGTTTATCCCCGGTTCTTCCGGGGATTTTTTATTTCACTTTTTACAACCAAAGCATACATTCCCTTACCTAACTATTGCCCAATTGTATCCAACCAAATTTCAATAATTATGCAGCTTATCTATTATTTTTCAATAAAACCTATAGGGAGATTTTGGGACATGCCTGTCTTATAATAAAGAATCCGAATATATGTATATGTTCTTTTTAATTATTTTTTAGGGCATTATTTTATATCGGATTTTGCAAAATGCTCTAATATTGTGTGTCAATTTAGCAAGGAGCATACACTGAACCTCAGTCTTTATGTGAGATTGAGGTTTTGTTAAGACAAAAGAGAATTGTTAAATATTTAAATAAATATATATTAAACCAAATCGTTTGTTTATGAAAAAAGTCTTTTATATTGTGATTGTATTTATTATGGTTTTAATTGGTCTCTTTACTCTTATGTTTGTTTCATTTGATTAAAGCACAAAGTATCTGTCGAATAATTTATGAATGAAGGCAGCTGAATAAGCTGCCTTTTTCCTATCTTTTCATCATCATTATATAATCTCTCACCCCTATGCTTTATTGAAATTTTCCTATTTTGTTTTTTGTAAAGTCATATAAAATACCCATCTTTGCATTGCGTTACATATTTTGTTTAGTGTCGAGATTCCGACCGTTAAGCTACGGACAACATACATGCCCGTAGCTTCTTCATATACGGTTCCGACCCCCGTGTTGTATGCTTAATGGCTACACTGTATCCCGACATTAAAGATATGTAACGCAACGGGAAAGCGGAACCGTTTCTTTTTTCGCAGACTAACGCAATTGCATATGTCAAAATTAGCCCCAACTGCTCATCAACTATCTAAAAAGTTTATAGGCTATGGACACTATGAACTTACAATTTCTTCCTCTGAGGGCACAAAAACGATTGTCACAAGAAATATGGACTTGATAGAACGGCTAAACTCAGAGATAGACAAAGAAAAAGAGGAAGCGACTGCCGAAGCAATCGCTCTAGTTCTTGAATCCTCACTTTAGATTATCTAAAATCTTTCTTATGGCTTCATCAGCATGTTTTCTCATAATTCTGACATAATTAAAGATCGGTCTATTGGATTTCATGCTTTGGCCTATACAATACTCCAACGTTTCCAATGGTATGCCCAGTTCAAAACCATGTTGGACAAAGGATTTCCGGGCTGAATAATATACGACATGCGATTCTACCTCCAGCCTCTCCCCTAACCTTATAATTTCTTTTGTTACATAGTTACGAAAATTAGGATAAGAGTATTTATAACCAAAATCAAGCTTTCCATTACGCCCCATCCATCTTTTGATAATCGGTTTTGCTTCCTCAGGAATAGTGAAGCTGATCTTCATATCACCTTTCTTTGTGTTTTTGGATTTTTCACGTACATATTCCATAATTTTCGCATCTTTGAAATTGTATTGCATCAAGTCCATCAAATTGATACCTCCTAGATAATACGAAAGCATGAACACATCCCTGGCAACACGCTGAGACTTCTTTTTTATCTCCGCATCCCTTATCTTCTTTACGTCAGCTACCGAGATATCACGCTCTTTGGGCATTCCTGCTGGTCTTTCATAATATTCAAAAGGATGCGTGTCATATGATACCTTCTTATCCCTTATTGCTTGATTGATTATTGCCTTCAAATGTGCCATGTGCATACCACAAGTAACAGGAGCCAGCCTTCGGACATTCTTTAGATAAATATCAAAGTCCTTTATGGTCCGGGAGTAATTCCATCAAGCATTATATCATATTTGACAAACTCAATGAAGTAATCACTCGCCCTTTGATATAAGGAGGCAGTGGTCCTTCTCCCCTCTTTAATCAAATTCTGCATATAGTCAGCCGAAGCGACACTATAAGAGATGGCTCCCTGCTTTACCGAGGACAAGTATTCGACAAGTTGGATACAAGTATAGGATGATGTATTTATCTTATCCAGGGCATCCTGATATGAATTAAGTATTCCACGTAATTTAGCATTGACATGTGCGGCATCAGGAACACCTACCACCTGCCCTCCTTTAAAATTAGCAGTATTATCTATTTCAAATCGGGTAACGATGTATCTTGTTTCCTGTTTATGACCAATTGCGATACGAATTCTGTGTTTGCCGTTTTTCAGCACCTTGGCCGGAACAACGGCGGCTTTAAGAGTTGTCATAATTGTTCTGGATTCGTTTTAGACAAGTTCTTTTTGCCAAAAGTGGCACAAACTGTCTTTTTTTATCCAAAAACGAAAGCTGGAGAAGCTTAAGAAAACACAAACCCCTCTGAAACAGAGAGGTTTATAATAGTGGAGCATGCGAGACTCGAACTCGCCACCTTTAGACTGCCAGTCTAACGCTCTAGCCAGATGAGCTAATACCCCGCGAAATAATAACGATGCAAAGATACATAGAAAATCAATACTACAAAGCTTTTGAGAAAGTTTTTTTCATGTGAACAAAAAATTTTATTTATCACTTTTGCATCAAAGAGTTACTGTTGCGTAAAATTGTTAACCAATAGTTGACCAAGTTTAATAGCACATAATAAGCAAATAGCCCCGACTTATCACAAGTCAGGGCTACCTAAATTTATAAATTTAAAGTTTTTATGAAAAATCATTGTTGTATCAATGCCTGTACACCATCGGCACAACAATAATCACAATAGTTATATAAACACACGTTCTAACTTAATTGTTCAAACAACATAAATTCTTTTTCCTTTTATGTTTTCCATATTACACAAAGGACAAAGGGAAAAACATTCAATGGATCTGCTACTCAAGCACCGGAAACAGAGAAGAACCAAAGGAATCTAACAAGACTTCAATGGCAAATATATTATAGACAAAAAATCACTATAAATTTATGTAACTAACCTCTGTTTATACAGAAGACTTCATTGGTGAGTTTACGATGTATTCAGCTAATGAATAACAACTATATGTCAAAAATGTACAGAATGGAAAGAAAAATTATACTGAAGCATCTTATAAAAAAGAATCATCGCTCAATCGGATGAAACCTGACATTATCCATATCAGCCCGGCAAAAAGCATGAAGGGAGAAATATACCGGAAATTCCTAGAAGAGAAAGAAATATTTATGTCCGCCAATAACGAACTCACCATAAATATAATCAAGGGTTGTATTTGACAACTCTGTGATTGACTAGGCAAAAAGAGGTGTAAAAGTTGTCTTAAACCTCCTCTATCGGCTTGGACCAAACTTCCTCTTTCGTTTCTTTACACATTACGGAAATAGTTCCTCCAACAAAATCCTTCACGTATCCTTTGCGTTCAGCCAACATATCTTCAGCCATTCTAATAGCCTTATCCTTCAATGAAAATCCTTTATTAGCAAAATCAGTACCTTCTTTAAAATATATATCATAAGTTTCCATGGTATCATCTTTTTTAAATTCGAGTGGCAAAGATAAAATCTACAATTATTATGTACAAGAGATTTCTTAATTATTTTTCGAATATCGTCAAGAAACAATTTAACTAAAAAAATCCCGACTTATCACAAGCCGGGAATTCATGTAAAAGCACTATTATAAATATACTAACTATTTCAAAATTTTACCATCTTCACCTAAGAACAATGTCTGTTCATGAGCATCACTTGTTAACACATTAATTTTATAAATACGGCTTCCATCAATGCCATAGGTCATAAAAGCCTGCTTTATCATAGCACCTTCCAGTGCAAGCCTGTCCATCACAGCTTCCGGCAAATCATTCATATAGATTTCTGAAAAAACCAATTTCTTAGATTGTTGAGGCTTTTCCACTACCGGAACCTCTACCGGAGCCGCTTGAGCAAAAGAAACAGACACGCCTAAAGTCATTACTAATACCAATGTTACTAATACCTTTTTCATAATTACTTTGTTTTTTATTCATTTTTACCGATAGCAATAAAACAAGAAACGTGCCATAAATCTGCGTTTCTCAATACTTCATTAAAAATCAAGCATATACATATTTACATATCCATTTTTAGAAGTGTAGATACCTGTTGACAACACTACAAAAGTGTGGAAAAAGTCCACAAAATCAGATTTTATACCGGCGAACAAAAAGTATAACCAAGCTGTTTTATCAACCTCATCAAAACATTTAAATGACCATGAAGAAAAGATACTATTCTATATGTGTGATATTATGGGTACTGATCACCACCTTGTCTGCTACCTCTCCCACTACATTTCATATAGCACTGAAAAAGATATATCCGCATGCCATGAACGTAAGTTGGAGCCAACAAGGGAATTATTATGTAGCCT
>ENA-OQJB01000350-OQJB01000350.1-human-gut-metagenome-genome-assembly--contig:-NODE-350-length-24971-cov-3.841209_pt1 | contig 24971 bp, 30 predicted proteins | sample MGYA00242599_ERZ504765 | MGnify/ENA primary metagenome ERZ504765 (study PRJEB26092, sample SAMD00036354) | human gut metagenome | host: Homo sapiens | study: EMG produced TPA metagenomics assembly of...
AATCAAAGCATTTAGGGCATCATTTAGAGGAGTAGTGGATATGAGCTTCTTCCTTTTTAGGCTAGCAAAGGTATATGCATGAAGGGAATTGACTAAACTTAATCCCCCAAGAATTACAACTGAGCCGGACCACTTGAAAATTCGAGAATATTCCTGCATTATGGTATGGTACAATAGGTACTGTGTTTAATTCTTTATTTTAGGCTTTTCCCTATTGACAATTATAGTATTCACTAGTTTTTTATGATTTTCCTGCGTTACTTTTGTTATAAACCAAAAGAAAAACGCCATGAAAAAGATTTTATTTATCCTATTTGCTACCCAATTTATTTTGGCTCCTTATATAATAAAGAGCTATGGTGCAAATCTTATTGAAGACAATTATGAGTATTCGGGAGTTAATCAAGGGAGAAAGACTGTCGAAAAGGATATCTTTGGAAATATCATCATTCGTGATGATAAAGGCAATAGAAAGACCATTGAAAAAGATATTTTTGGGAATATCACCATTCGTGATGATAAAGGCAATAGAAAGACCATTGAAGAGGATATTTTTGGGAATATTACTATTCGTGATGATAAAGGCAATAGAAAGACCATTGAAAAAGATATTTTTGGGAATATCACCATTCGTGATGATAAAGGTAATAGAAAGACTATCGAAGAGGATATTTTTGGAAATACTATCATTCGAGACAATAAAGGTAATAGAAAGACGATTAAAAAAGATATCTTTGGAAATACCATTATCGAAGATGGCAAAGGCAATAGAACAACCATTAAAAAAGATATTTTGGGGAACGAAATAATTGAAAGTAGTGATGGTCATAGAAAAATTATCAAAAAGGATATTTTTGGAAATACAGTCATTGAGGATTATTAAAAGGTTATATTTATAAGGAGGAAATGTATCAGGCTTATCTTCTTGTACTGATTTAGGGGTTAGATCGATTAACTGATAATGTGAAATTAATGGTGATATTAAAGAAATATTTATGATCTTTGTACCCATGAATATCGGAAATTAGTTGAATAGATTGATGAATCGTATAAAAGGTATACTTTATGCAGCGGTGTCTTCCTCTACTTTTGGACTGGCTCCGTTCTTTTCCCTCACTTTATTGTTGGCAGGTTTTTCAGCTTTCGAAGTGCTTTCCTATCGTTGGGGAGTGGCGACAATTGCGTTGACTCTGTTCGGATGGTGTTCAGGATGTAGTTTTCGATTGGAAAAGAAGGATTTTTTAGTTGTTCTTTTATTAAGTTTGTTGAGGGCAGTTACTTCATTCAGTTTGCTTATAGCATATCAGAATATAGCTACCGGGGTGGCGTCAACCATTCATTTTATGTATCCGTTGGCGGTATCTCTAGTTATGATGTACTTCTTTCAGGAAAAGAAATCCCTTTGGGTGATGTTTGCGGTCTTCATGTCCTTGTTAGGAGCGGCCTTGCTTTCATCGGGGGAACTGGAGGCGAAAAATGGTGATACGATAGTCGGACTGGTAGCAGCTTGTGTTTCTGTGTTTTCCTATGCGGGGTATATTGTTGGTGTACGAATGACATGCGCTGTTCGAATCAATTCCACTGTACTGACTTGTTATGTTATGGGGTTAGGAACCGTTCTTTATTTTATAGGTGCTCTGACTACTTCCGGGCTTCGGCTGGTAGCTGACGGTTATACCTGGTTGATTATTTTGGGACTTGCATTACCGGCTACAGCCATTTCTAATATAACATTGGTACGAGCTATTAAATATGCAGGGCCTACGCTGACATCTATTTTAGGTGCGATGGAACCATTGACAGCTGTGGTGATAGGAGTTTTTGTGTTTAAAGAACTATTTACTCTGAATAGCGCTATTGGGATTATTTTAATTCTGTTGGCTGTGAGTGTGGTAATATTTCGTAAACAAAAAAATGAAAGAGTATAAATAAAAAAATAGCTGTTTTACCTGATCGGATAAACAACATTTTTATAGGAGAGCCTCTTGTCGGATTCGAACCAACGACCCCGAGATTACAAATCACGTGCTCTGGCCAACTGAGCTAAAGAGGCGTTTTTCTTTTGCGGGTGCAAAGGTATGAATTTCTTTTAAAAATGCAAATACATCGCATACTTTTTTTATATTTGCAAAGTTACCAATGATTAGATGAAAATGAAAATTATGAATGTATGTGGTATGGCGATTTTAGCCATAGGTATATGGGCTTGTTCCGGACAGAAAAAGGGGACGGCAAATGTAGAAGTTGCAACAGATAGTGTAGAAGTAGCTGCAGATACTATATCTGTTCAGGCAGATAGTACAGGATATATTGTTCGGGTAGGAGAGATGGCTCCGGACTTTACGATTACCCTGACAGATGGTAAACAAGTGAGTCTATCTTCCCTTCGTGGTAAGGTTGTCATGTTGCAGTTTACTGCAAGTTGGTGTGGAGTTTGTCGTAAAGAAATGCCATTTATTGAGAAGGATATTTGGTTAAAGCATAAAAATAATGCAGACTTTGCTTTAATTGGCATTGACCGTGACGAACCACTTGATAAAGTATTGGCTTTTGCTAAATCTACCGGAGTGACTTATCCGTTAGGACTGGATCCGGGAGCTGATATTTTTGCGAAATATGCATTGCGTGAATCCGGAATAACAAGAAATGTGTTAGTTGATAAGGAAGGAAGAATTGTAAAACTGACTCGTTTGTATAATGAAGAAGAGTTTGCTTCTCTTGTACAGAAGATTAATGAGATGCTGAAATGAAAGAAAGCCTTCATTAGGCGTATCTGACGGAGCATTTATGAGCATATAAAAATAGTGACGCTATCCTGATGTGATGGCGTCACTATTTAGGTTATATAGTGACGCTATCCGGAACGCATACCGTCACTATATAATAATGAGCTTTTCAAGCAATACTAAGTTTGACTAGGTAATCGTAATGTTTTCCTTCTTTCACTAGTTCTGCCTTAAAACCACATTCGGAAGCGTATAAACTAAGAGTCTGGAAATCTAGATATAACCAGTCGAATGTGTCTCCTTTTACATCTTTATATTGCATTTGGAAGTCAATCTCTCCATAATAATCTCCGGCCAGATCGATGACTATGCTGCCGTCTTCTTCTTCAAAAAGATAGCGCAAATCGCTGGAATCCATGAGTATGCATCCGCCGGGACGGAGAATACGTTTCATTCGTTGGAAGAATCCGGGCATATTATTCAGTCTTCCGATAATTCCGGAACCATTCATAAGCATCAGGATCGTGTCGAATGTTTCGGTAAATGTTTCGTCAAAAAGGTTGATGAGGCGCGGATCGTTCACTCCGCGTTGTTGCATCACTTCGACGGATAACGGAGAAATATCAATGGCACACACTTCTTTTCCCATTTCCTGAAGTGCCAGTGCATGGCATCCGCTTCCGGCACCTACATCCAATATTCGTCCTGTAGCCATTTGTAGGGCGGTACGCTCTAATATAGGCATAGACTGTATACTACGGAACAATTCTTTGACGGGAATTTCATCTTCTTCGAATTGGGAAGAGAATACCCGCAAACGATCAGCTCTGTGATGGTTGAAATAATCAGAAATAGCGGCTCCCATCGGGTCCTTTTCTGCAGAAAGAGTTGTTGTTGCCATTGGTGGTTACGATTGTTAACTCTGCAAAGATAAATAAATCCGCAGAAAAGGGTTATCTTTGCCGTCGGAAATGTTGAATACTAATAAATGATTATATGAGTATAGAAGAAGCAATCATGGGTGGAATCGTATTTAAAGGTAAGAAAGATAAGCCCAAAGAAGAGGAAAAAGTGAAGACGAAAGCGAAAAAAGCGACGTATATTCGTGGACAGCATGGTTCGGGTGCAGCGAAGATGAAAGCAGATATCCGGAAGAAGAGAGCTAGCCGTCATAAGAAATAAAAGTATGGTTATAAATATAATAATTTGTGTAGTATCTGTTGTACTTATGTTGCGGGGTGCTTTTCTAATTCTGAAAATGGGACTCTTGTGGATGCTTCATTGCAGGATAATAAAATCGTATGACAGGAAAACACATGGAAAGGTAGTGGATATAGAGACACAGGTAAAGTCTGATGGTATGAATATTACTGATGTATGTATACCAAAAATAAAATATAAATTGGAGGGAGAAGACGAAAAGTGTTGCCAATTTCTTCCTTCTAATCTAAAGAGTGGAGAGGAAAATAACATTTATCTCTATCCAAAACAGTATCATATAGATGATAAGGTTACCATATTGTATGATAAAGGTAAGGCGAATGATATGTTTGTGTTGCCCAGAATGCAACTAATGAGGCTGCTTGTTAACCAATTTGTTCCTGGTTGTTTTTTATACTGGCGGCAATTTTAGGATTATGCTTTGTTTTTTAGAAACAGCATAGGCTGTCCGAAAAGCCTTAGAGGAATATTATAGAGTAGTACAATAATAGTAGAGTCAAATCAAGGTTAAAAGGGAAGAGCCCGATGCAAAACCGGACTCTTTATCAATCTTGTTAATTTTTGGAGACATTTGTTGAATATCTCTGCTTAGAAATACAAAAAAAGGCAACTAACTCGCAGTGAATTAGTTGCCTTATCTTTTTATTTATTAAATGTCCCTTTTTAATCTGTTTAGCTTTTTGGGCCACTCCAAATTGTAGTAAGGGTGATTTTTCTTTTTAGGGACTTTTGGAACGACCTCTCTTACTTTTGTGGAAGTACCTCAATCCAGTAATCGTCCGGGTCATTGATGAAATAAAGCCCCATGGCCGTGTTCTCAAAACATACACAATTCATTTCTTTGTGATAAGCTCTGATTGCATCGTAATCGCCGGCTACACGAAAGCAGAGATGGCTTTCGTTTTCTCCCAGTTCGTATGGAGCAGTATGATCTTTCAACCACGTCAATTCCAGCAAGAAACCTGTTTCGTTATCAGTCAGGTAAACTAACGTGAACGAGCCGTCGGATGCTTCCTTCCGATGATGTTCTTTTAAGCCGAGTGCTTTTTCATAAAAAGCGATACTCCGCTCCAGATTAGTGACGTTGATATTAAAATGGTCAAATTTACTTTTTATTTCCATTGTTGCGATTTTCTTTATTTTTTCATTAAGAGCTTCACGATTTCTCCAACATACGTGCGCGGTTGTCCGGCTTGCGGAGTTGTCTGTGAAGGCATTTTCTTACATTCGATAACAGCCGAAGGTGTTGTTTGGTTTGGAGCGTACAATTTTAATGTATAGCTATCTGCCTTTTCTATTGCATCGTAAGCTTGATCGGGTGAAAGCGTGCAATAGGCAACTGCTTTTCCTGATTGATAACCAAGTGCGCCACCAGCATTTGCAGTCATATTGGTCATGTTGAACTCATCTTTTCCGATGCTGATTACTAATTTTCCGCTTCCCATCAAAGCATATACTTCACCCGGGATTTGTTTCAAATCAATTTCTATATAACCCGGCATATCAGCGGAAGCCTTGCCTGCAGGAGTAGCAGGAGTGAGAGTTGCAGCAGGAACAGTGGTTTGAGCAGGTTCGCCAGTTGTCACTTTTATATCAGTCTTTTTATCTGCGCCACCAATGACAATCGGACCTGCGGCTGCAACGATTGATGGAGTTTTTTGCTCTTCTTCTTTCTTCTTTTTCTCTGTTTTCGGACGGGTATCAGGTGCTCCGAAAGCTACCGCTACATCCATAAATATATCATCGGCGAAGTCTACGGTTTTTCTACGCCATTTAGCCAAGCCACGTACTAATTTAGTCTTAGCTTTATTGAGCGCATATTTATCAGTAATCCATTCTTCGGCTTTATATTTTTCTGTTTCACGATAAGTAAAACGGATTTTTTCAAGCTCTACCAGGCAGTTTCCGGGGTTGCAGGTAACGGTAATCTGATAGTTAACTAATGTACGGTCTAATGACAGGGCACTGGAGCTGAAAACAATCCATTCTTCTCCAATACCGGCAATTGTTCCTTTTGCTTCGTCGGAGAAAACAATGCGGCTATCGATGTTTTTATTCTCTTTCAGACGTTCATCCATCCACTTTGTCATTGTGTCGTAGATTTGTGCCTGACTCATTCCGGGAATCTGGAACTCTTTGGAAAATACTACTTTACCTTCTACTTCAGGAACGGCTCCTACAAGGTACCTGGTGTCATCTTTCTTCTCTTTTGCAGAATCTGCCTTCATTGCCATCGGCAATGCGAGAAACATAGTAAGAAACAGAATCGTAAATTTATTCATAATTATAATGTGTTTATTTGGTAATCTCAAAACTTTCGCCCCGACGGGTGATGCTGATAAAACGGCATCCTGCATTTTCTGCAAAACTACGAAGCGCATTTCCTCCTTCATAATCTTCACTGAAGTGCATGGGCACAAATATAGTAGTTTTTATTTGTTCGATGAACTGTTTTGCCCCTTTCATATAATCTTTTCCCATTCTCCGATCCACCGGGAATAGCACTAGATCGATGTTAGGCACTTTTTCTTTTAAATATTTAACTTCTGCAAGGAAATCACCATTGGCTTTTCGTATCTCTTCTTCGGTCGATTCTTCACTCCAATGCCAGTTGTTCAAGTCGCCGGCATGGAAGATACTCCAATCTTGTAAGTGAAGAAGGAGCGAACTGCCGACATCTGTTGATCCGAAGGCGTCGATGCGGATCGTGTCGTCTTCGTAGGTTTCTCCTTTTTTAATATAGAAAGCATCTTCGGCTTTGGCACGATGGGACTTCAGAATATCTTTGGAGAAGATGTATTGAATGTCAGGGCGTTGCTCTTTCCAAGTCAATATTTCACGGTTAAAGTGATCGGGATGGAAATGAGTGGCCAATACGTACAGTTTACCCGGCCTTTGCAGGAGATAATCATGCACGATTCCCCGGTTGTGTTCCGTTTCGGAAGAATCTTTGTAGTAATCGATGATAATGGTTACACCTTCCATTTCGATGGCGAAACCGCTGTGATAAATATAATCCAGTGTCATAGCTGACTATTTTATGGTTGCAATATTACGTATTCTCGTTGGAGTTGCCAAGAAAAATCGACGAAATCAAGGAGCAAGACGACTGATTTTCCATTCACCGTCCGGTTGTAGGGTGTATGAAAGCGGTCGTGCAGTCGGTTGGGGCGTCCTTGCCAGAATTCAATCCTTGTAGGTGTGACGGCATATCGCCCCAATTATCAGGTCTTTCCACTTCTTTTCCAATCCATCGGGCGGCTTCTCTGACGAAGGATCGTATCAATTGCATTCTGCTTGCTATCGGTTGACTTTGCGGAGAAATTCGTGCGCCAATCCGGCTTTTATAAGGACGCTTCCGGAAGTATTCATCCGATTCTTCCGGTGAAACTTTCGTCGCTATTCCTTCTATATGTATTTGTCTTTCGAGAGCGTGCCAGACAAAAGAGAGGGAGATAGATGGGTTTTGTGCCAATTGTTTGCCTTTGCGGCTTTCGTAATTGGTATAAAAGATAAATTTTCCATCATGGAGTCCTTTTAACAATACTGTACGTGTGGACGGTCTCCCTTCGGGGGATACAGTTCCTACAATGACCGCAGTCGGTTCGTCCACTTCTGCGTCAATCGCTTCTTGCAGCCAACGACTGAAAAGCGAAAGCGGGTCGCCGGGAAGTTCACTTTCCCGCAACCCGCCTTTCGTATATTCCTGTCGGATATCTGCTATGTTTAATTTCGCCATAAGATTATCTGGCAGCTTTAGTTTATTATTTTTAATGATGATATCACATAGGTACTTCTATTAATAGAATATGTGAGTCTTTCAATGTCTCCAGTTCAACGCTGTTCGTATCGTAAACACCCATGCCGTCACGGCGTTTCAACACTTCACCGTCTACTACTATTTCTCCTTCAATGAGGAAGATATAGACGCCTGCATGACTTTGATGCATGTGATAACCTAATTTCTTTCCGGCTTCTACTTTGCCGATGGAGAACCAGGTATCTTGCAAAAGGGAAGCAGGTGTGCTACCGTCGGGAGATACGATGACTGCCAGTTCGTTCGGACGCTCCAGTTCTGCAATGCTAAAATCCTGATAAACGGGACGGGTATTCCGTTCTCTCGGCATAATCCAAATTTGCAGGAATTCCACCGGTTCTACCGGACTTGCATTTACTTCACTATGGAAGATTCCTGTTCCCGCACTCATTGTCTGAATTTCTCCGACAGTAATAATGCGGCTGTTCTTCTTGCTGTCTCCATGTTGCAGATGTCCTTTCAGAGGAATGGAAATGATTTCCATATTCTTATGCGGGTGAGTCTGAAAACCTTGTCCGGGCGCAACCTTATCATCATTTAATACGCGAAGAGCACCAAAATTGATACGATCGGAGTCGAAGTACTCGTCAAAACTGAAAGTGTGATAACTATCCAGCCAATCATACTGGGAATGTCCTCTTGTATCTGCTTTATGTATTACTTTTTCATAAAACTGTCCTTTCTCTTATTTGTTTATATGTTTGGTAAACAAAGAAAGCGGCTTAAAAGTTTTATTTCTTCACTTCATTTAATAAAGGCTTGTGATTGATAAAATCTTTTATGTTTTGCAGGGTGGTTGCGGCAATATTCTCCATTGCTTCATGTGTGAAAAAGCTTGATGAGAAGTGACGATTACATTGTTGAACGAGAGCAAACGGGCGAGTACATCATCGTCGATGATGCGGTCGGATTGATCTTCATAAAAGTATTCGCTTTCTTCCTCGTATACGTCCAGTCCTGCGGAACCTATTTTTTGTTCTTCAGTCCTTCAATCAGTGCATTGGTATGAATCAGTTGCCCGCGACCGGTATTGATAATCATTACTCCGTCTTTCATTTTACTGATAGAGTAGTCGTTTATCAGGTATTTGGTCTCTTCAGTGAGCGGACAGTGTAAGGAGATAATATCCGAATTGTGGTATAGTTCGTCCAGTGAAGTATAAACTATTTGTTCTTGACGGGCGAAGTTGTAGTCCGGATAGAGGTCATAAGCCAGTACGTTCATTCCGAACCCTTTTAAGATGTGAATCAGTATTTTCGCTATTTTTCCTGTGCCGATGATACCTGCTGTTTTCCCGTGCATATCGAATCCCATCAGACCGTGCAGGGAGAAATTACCGTCTTTGGTACGCCAGGAGGCGCGGGGTATTTTGCGGTTTAGCGATAGCATAAGTGCTACCGTGTATTCTGCAACAGCATAGGGAGAATAAGCGGGAACCCGCACTACGGTGATTCCGGCAGCGGCGGCAGCATTTAAATCTACATTATTAAATCCGGCACAGCGTAATGCCAGTAGTTTCACTCCGTTTGCCGCCATCACACGGATTACTTCTGCGTCGGCAACGTCGTTCACAAAGATACAGACTGCATCCACTCCTTGTGTCAGTAGTACGTTGTTTTTATTCAGATGTCCTTTGTAATAGCGTATTTCAAATCCAAACTCTTTGTTTTTGTCATTGAAAGAGGACTCGTCATAAGGCTTTGTGCCGAAAAATGCAATTGTATAGGCCATAATAGTATTCTATAATTATATAGTATTAAACATCGGAACAGGTGGATTTGTTTGCTTTCTGTACAGTAGTAAATATAGATTGTTTCATTAGAAACAGTTTGTTTTTTCAATTAAAATGGGCAGGTAAATGAAAAAAAATGCACAAACATGTCTCTCGTGTGCAATAATATCGTATCTTTGGCCCGAAAACAATTAAAAAAGATTTAGATGAGAAAAATTTCGTTGATTGGTCTTGCAATGTTGATCGTTTCAATTCCAACTTTTGCCGGAGATTATCTAACCAATACGAATCAGAATGCTGCTTTCTTGCGCATGATAGCCCGCGGCGCTTCCATTGATGTTGATGGAGTTTATAGTAATCCTGCCGGACTGGCATTTCTTCCCAAAGATGGTCTTCAAGTAGCGCTTACTATTCAAAGTGCATATCAGACTCGTGATATAGCTGCTACAAGTCCTTTATGGACTATGGATGGACAGACCACTGTGCGTAATTATGAAGGAAAAGCTTCTGCTCCCGTTATTCCTTCCATACATGCTGTATATAAAAAAGGTGACTGGGCATTTTCCGGTAGCTTTGCTATTGTTGGTGGTGGCGGAAAGGCTTCTTTTGATAATGGTTTGCCTATGTTTGATGCTGCTGCTATTAGTTTGGCAACTTCTGCGAGTGGGGGAATACTGAAACCTAATATGTACAATATTAATTCAGCTATGGAAGGTCGTCAGTATATTTACGGTTTCCAGTTAGGAGCAAGTTATAAGATTAATAAGCATTTTTCTGTTTTTGCCGGTGCTCGTATGAATTATTTTACAGGCGGGTATAAAGGTTATTTGAATATTGCTTTGAAAGATGGTGTGGCTCAACAATTAGGTGCTGCCATGGTACAACAAATCATGGCTGCTAATCCTGGTATGAGCTTGGAACAAGCAACTCAGGCAGCACAGGCGCAATCAGGACCTTTGCTTCAAAAACTTGATAATACAAAGATTGAGCTTGATTGTGACCAGACAGGTTGGGGGTTGACGCCTATTATTGGTGTAGATGCTAAATTTGGCAAATTGAATTTGGCGGCGAAGTATGAATTCAAAGCTAATATGAATATTGAGAATGATACGCATACGCGTGAGTTTCCAGATGCAGCGGCGGATTTTATGGCACCTTATGCGAATGGTGTGAATACACCAAGTGACCTTCCTTCTATGCTTTCTGTTGCAGCAAGTTATGAGTTTTTGCCTTCACTTCGGGCTTCAGTAGAATATCACTTCTTTGATGATAAGAATGCTGGTATGGCAGATGGCAAACAGAAAACATTGAAACATGGTACACACGAGTATTTGGCTGGTGTTGAGTGGGATATTAACAAATTATTCACTGTTAGTGGAGGTTATCAGAAAACAGACTACGGTTTGAGCGACGCTTTCCAATCAGATACAAGTTTTTCTTGTGACTCTTATTCAGTAGGTTTTGGAGGTCGTATCAATTTTACTCAGGCATTGAGCCTTGATGTAGCTTATTTCTGGACTACATATAGTGATTACACTAAAGAAAAACCACGTGGTTTAGAGGCAACATCGATGGCATCATTAGTGGATAAAGACGTTTACAGCCGTACTAATAAAGTATTTGGTGTGAGCGTGAACTATAAGTTCTAAATTTCTAGTCCTTTATATATAGAAAAGCCGTCTCGAACATGGTGTTGAGACGGCTTTTTGTTTTATTATGTCAGTTTAGAAAGAATACTGCACCAGCATATTCAACCGGTTGGCATGACGGGTTGCGGAACTGAAATCAGTGCGCCATCCTCTCAAATATTCAACGCCGACTTGCAGATTGCTGCTTACATTCCAGAAAGCATTGGCTACCAGATATTGTCCTTTACGATAGGATTCGGGATTCTCACTAGGGTATCCATTTTCAGAATAAAGTCTGGACAGACTGTATGTTCCGGATATAAAGATGCTCGGGCAAAGATTGTATTGCAATCCTGCATACCATCCCAGCATCGGAAGAACTTGCATTTTTCCTTCCTTGTCGGGATCGGGGACGATGTCTACGTTCAGGTTGCTTAAATCATTCAGGTAGGAACCGATACCTTTTCCATAATTAAATTGTCCGTATGCCTGCAATTTCTTGGTAATATTGAAGGTTGTAGAGGCTTGCAAACCGAAGCCGGTAGCAGAATAGGCTTTTTCATGCACATTGCTCGAATAAGTCATGCTGCGGATAATGGCTCCTAATTTAATATGGCTGTTGCTGTTCCAGTTGTACTGTACGGAAGTGGCAAAGTCAGGCATCCGTTGGGTGTTGATAGACAAATCATTGTTGGTTGTTCCGTCTACCGAAGGCATTTCCATAGAAACACCAAACTTCCAGTTTTTCAACTTATCACACATATAGCTTAATTGCGTAGTGCGGTAAAAGGCTGAACCGTTAGGCCCTGCAAAGTCGATAGTCGGAGGCAGTGCGGAGAGGTCCATGAACGAACCATAGCTGTACCCGATAGTGAAACCTAGGAATTGCGCGTAAGCGTTTTGTAATTCGAAGGTCTTTCCATCGCCACGGAAGTTTCCGGCAGTGTAAACTACGAAGTCTCCCAAATGTTTGGTACGTCCTACCAATTTGAGGAACAGGGTGGAAGTGGTGATGTCCATCTGGAATTGGTTCTTTGCAAAATTGCCGCTTCCGCGTTGTGGTATCAATGCCGGATAGAAATCTACATCATTAACGATACCGTTAAAATCATACTCTGCCGTTGCACGAACGTACCCTCCGATACCGAGGGCGAATTTCCCTTTCTGGTCAGTGAGCAGGAAGCGGGGAGCATTGGGGTCGTGAAAGCGCATCTGTGAACGGTCGTTCATGATTCGGATGATTTCATCTCCTGCTTTGTTCTTCGAGACAAACATGATCGAGTTGGGTTCTTCATCTTCGATGATTACCTTCTTTTGCGCATGGGCACAGAGGGGGAAAATTCCTATCCCCAGTAGCATAGCTACCATTTTAAAGCTTGTTTTCATTATGAGTTAAGTTTTAGGTGAATGCCCAATCAACAACTAAAAAAAGAAATGGTTGAGAGGGGCAAAGGAAAAATTGCCAAACTAATCGGAAGAATTGCTATTTATAATGATTCTAAAAAAGCGGATCTTTGTATCGTACTAATTTAGATAAAAGAAATACGACGATGGAAAAAGTAGATTTTACGAAAGGAATATTAGCGATACAACCGGATTTGCATCGCTTCGCATATAAATTGACGGCAGATCGCGAATCTGCCAATGATTTGGTTCAGGATTGTTTGTTGCAGGCATTAGATAATCAGGAGAAGTTTACGTATAGCAAAAATCTGAAAGGATGGATGTATACGCTAATGCGTAATATTTTCGTGAATAACTATCGTCGTACAGTTCGCGAAATGAACTTGATTGATGATAGTTACTCCATCAATCAACAACATCTGATAGAAGATGAGGATGCTGACAGATTCGAATTTACATACGATATGAAACAGTTGTATAAGGTGATACATTCCATACCGGAAGAGATGAAAGTGCCTTTTCAGATGTTTGTAGCTGGATTTAAATATAGAGAAATTGCCGAGAAATTAGGATTGCCGATGGGAACGGTGAAGAGCCGTTTGTTTTTCATCCGTAAACGGTTGAAAGAGGAATTGAAAGATTTCTCTTCCTGATGCGCCTTTTTAATTGAGTGATGTGTTTTAAGGTCAAAGTGATGAGCCTTCCTGTCAGAATACGACGCTGATGGGAAGGCTCTTTTTTATTGTCAATCCAGTATTTCCTGTACTCTGTGTTTAGCCTTTTGGACAGTTACTTGTGCGGTATGGGCTGCTTCTATAGCTTTTTCTTTCACTGTAGTCGTCTGAAAAGGATTGTTCATAGAGAGTTTTCATTTTTTTTAGTCATCCTTTCTTTTTAGTTTTATAATTCAGTGTTTTGATGCTGTTGAGGTAGGCTTGTTCTACGGGTGAAAGCGTGCGTACTTCCCACTTGCGATATTCTGTTTCAGCTTTATCCATAGCTTGTTCATGACTTATCATACCGGCATCCATCAATAGAACTTCTCCCGTAGAAGACAGTATGGCATCCAGATGTTTGATGTAATCGTTCATGTACATTGGACGGTGCTTGATAGCTTGTACTTCGGCAAAATCAAAATATCCGGAGACAAGGTTGTTCAGCACTTTGAGTTCTTCTGCGCTCAAGTAGTTCTTGGCTATCTTTGCATCGCGCAATGTCGGATGGTCGCCTTTAAAGGAAGTTAGTCCCATCATGTGTTGGTCGGCATCGGCTCGTTCATAAATAACTTCTGCAGCTGTATGTCCGTGGGCTGCAAAGTGTAGCTTATTCTGAACAATCTTGAAGAATTCAATAGATTGTTTGGCGTGGGGATCGTAATCTACGGCAGTAGCATAGATATCAAGCACTTGTCTATACATCACCTTTTCAGACGATCGGATGTCACGGATGCGGTCGAGTAACTCTTTCCAATAATAGCCTCCTCCCATCTGCTTCAATCGTTCATCATCCATGGTAAAGCCTTTGATGATATATTCTTTAAGGCGTGCCGTTGCCCATTGACGGAAGTGTGTGGCTTGAATTGAATTTATTCGGTAGCCTAAAGATATTATCATATCAAGATTGTAGTGAGGAATTTCTCTTTCAACCATGCGCGCTCCTTCTTGTCGAACCTGTCGGATTTTCCGACAGGTTGATTCTTCAACAAGTTCACCATCTTCATAAATGTGCTTAATATGTTCTACCACATTTGTTCGAGATGTCTGGTAAAGGTCGGCCATTTGCTGTTGGGATAGCCATACGGTATCTTCGTCCATCTGCACTTCTATGTGTGTCTGCCCGTCTTCGCTTTGGTAGATGATGATATTGCTTTTATTTTCTTTTGCCATGATTTAGATATCGTTTCTTTAAATATAGTTTATAAGTTTAATCTTTGATACAAACATTAAGCTCTGTATTTGGCAAAGTTATGTCTTTTCGGTGAAATGTATGTCAATCATCGGATTTCTTTTGCTTTTTCATAGTTTTTCCTATACCTTTGCAGCGCAAAAGAATAAAAAATGTATGATGCCGTGAATAGCGGTCGTGTATTCTAGAACACCACGTAAAAAACAGGAATTATGAAAGAAAAAGTATCTGTACCCTTTATGCTGCTGGGTATCCTTTTTAACGTTTGCCTTATTGCAGCCAATCTTCTTGAAACGAAAGTAATCCAGATCGGCAGTTTGACCGTGACAGCCGGATTATTGGTTTTTCCTATTTCTTATATTATAAATGACTGTATCGCCGAGGTTTGGGGATTTAAGAAAGCGCGCCTTATCATTTGGAGTGGTTTTGCTATGAACTTCTTTGTGGTCGCTCTTGGGTTGATAGCTGTTGCCATTCCTGCTGCTCCTTTTTGGGAAGGTGAAGAGCACTTTGATTTTGTGTTCGGTATGGCTCCACGTATTGTGGCTGCCAGTCTGATGGCCTTTTTGGTAGGCTCGTTTCTCAATGCGTATGTGATGAGTAAAATGAAAGTAGCCAGTCAGGGACGTAACTTTTCAGCCCGTGCCATTTGGTCGACTGTGGTGGGTGAGACTGCCGATTCATTGATTTTCTTCCCGGTAGCTTTTGGAGGTGTCATTGCTTGGAAAGAACTGCTTATCATGATGGGGATTCAGATTGTATTGAAATCCTTGTATGAGGTGATGATCCTCCCGGTGACGATCCGTGTGGTGAAAGCAATCAAGAAAATAGACGGTAGCGATGTTTACGACACGGACATCTCTTATAACGTATTGAAAGTCAAAGATATTTAATATAGAATATGAATAGAGAAGCAGCATTGGTTGTGTTTAGTGGTGGGCAGGATTCTACCACTTGCTTGTTTTGGGCAAAACGCAATTTTAAGAAAGTATATGCCTTGAGTTTTCTGTATGGTCAGAAGCATCAGAAAGAAGTGGAACTTGCGCGGGAGATAGCCCGGAAAGCGGAAGTGGAATTTGATGTGATGGATGTTTCTTTCATCGGACAGTTAGGCCATAATTCATTGACCGATACTACCATGGTGATGGATCAGGAAAAGCCGGCAGATAGTGTTCCCAATACATTTGTTCCGGGACGTAACCTGTTCTTTTTGAGTATTGCGGCTGTGTATGCCCGTGAACGTGGTATTAATCATTTGGTAACGGGAGTTTCCCAAACGGATTTCAGCGGCTATCCCGATTGTAGGGATGCGTTTATCAAGTCTCTCAATGTGACTCTCAATTTGGCTATGGATGAACAGTTTGTAATTCATACTCCTTTGATGTGGATTGATAAAGCAGAGACATGGGCGTTGGCCGACGAATTGGGAGTACTGGGACTGATTCGCACCGAGACTTTGACATGCTATAATGGTGTTCAAGGAGATGGCTGCGGACATTGCCCGGCTTGTACGTTACGACGGGAAGGATTGGAGAAGTATTTAAAAAGTAAGAATCAATAATATCTCTACATAGAGATTAAAATGCATTTTCTTGCTGTCATCTGTCACATTGTTGTTGTTAAACAGTTGATTATAAAATAAATAGTTTGTGACAGCAAGTGGTGACAGCAACAAAACTTGATATTTTGCCGTCACATCTATTGTCACCGGTAAGTTTCAATTAATAGAAGATAGTAGCTTCTGCCTGGAATGTATTGGCTTAGTTTAGTTTCAGCAGCTTGAAACTAAAGTTCCAACGGTAGGAAACTAGAGTTTCAACGGTGGGAAACTAAAGTTTCTGTTACTTGAAACTATTAGTTCCAAGGCGTGAAACACTTGGTTCCTCGGTGTGAAACACTTTGTTTCTCTACGGGAAACTCTTTGTTTCAGATAATGAAACAAACTGTAACAAGTAAGCTGCGGATAAAGCAACCGTAGGTTAAGAGTTGTTGGTGATAGATGATAGATGCGGTGATAGGTTGTAAAACGAATCTTTCACCACTGAAACATCGATGAATAGAGCGTTTGAGACTGGCCGATGATAGGTGAAAGAGGAAATGTGTTTTTTATCTAGAATAGGGGTTGTAGTTAACGAGTACAATGACAGAATTAAAAGACCAACTTTCTTTATTAGGAAGAAAGACCGAGTATAAGCAAGATTATGCTCCTGAAGTATTGGAAGCTTTTGATAATAAGCATCCTGAAAATGACTATTGGGTACGTTTTAACTGCCCGGAATTTACAAGTCTGTGTCCTATCACAGGGCAACCGGATTTTGCTGAAATACGTATCAGCTACATTCCTGATATAAAAATGGTAGAAAGTAAGAGTTTGAAACTCTATCTTTTCAGTTTCCGCAGTCATGGTGCTTTTCATGAAGATTGTGTGAACATCATAATGAAAGATCTTATCCGATTGATGAATCCCAAATACATAGAAGTAACGGGAATATTTACTCCTCGTGGTGGTATTTCCATTTATCCGTATGCCAATTATGGTCGTCCGGGAACAAAGTTCGAACAGATGGCAGAACATCGTTTGATGAATCGGGAATAATATAAATAAAAGAATTTACTAGCTAAAAAGATCGAATATGACTCATCATGTGCCTGCTGAATTGCAAAACTATGTTCGGCAAAGTATTATTCCTCAATACGCTAACTTTGATAAAGCGCATCAAATCGATCATGTAGAAAAGGTGATTGAGGAAAGTCTGAAATTAGCGATGCATTATGAAGTCGATTATTCGATGGTTTACATCATTGCTGCTTATCATGACCTGGGGTTGTATGAAGGACGTGAATTTCATCATATAACCTCCGGCAAAGTATTGTTAGCCGACGAAACTTTGCGGTGTTGGTTTACGGATGAACAGCTGTTGCAGATGAAAGAGGCGATAGAAGATCATCGGGCTTCTAGTAAACAGGCTCCCAGAACAATCTATGGAATGATTGTTGCCGAGGCTGACCGAATTATTGATCCCGAAGTTACTTTACGCCGTACCGTACAATATGGGCTGTCTCATTATCCGGAGATGGATAAAGAAGAGCAATATGCCCGTTTTCGGAAACATCTAACTGAAAAATATGCAGAAGGAGGGTATCTGACGTTATGGATACCCCAATCGGATAATGCCGGACGGTTGGCAGAACTTCGTCAACTAATTGCGGATGAAAAAAAACTTTGTAGAGTTTTTAATAAAATCTATGAAGAAGAGAATAATACAGTTTTGTGAAATATAGCTATTAGCTTGCGTTCGATTCATTTTTTATTTTTATCTTTGTCATATTAAGGATTGCAATACGATAGACAATGGAAGAATATATTACTCGATTTTCAACATATCTTTTTTGGGATGTCAATAAAGATGATTTGGATATGGAGAAGCATTCACAATATATAATAAAGAGAGTGCTTGAATATGGTATGTTGCAAGATTGGAATATTGTAAAACAATATTATGGACTTGGGAGGATCGTCGAAATAGCTAAAGGGTTTCGTGAATTGGAGCCTCGGGCTTTAGCTTATCTTTCTGCCATTTCACAAACTCCTAAAGAACAATTTAGATGTTACACTTATCAACGGTCGAATCCACAACACTGGAACTTTTAAAAAAGTTGCAACAGTTACCTGTACTTTGTAATACTCGTCTAGTCGGTGGTACTGCATTAGCTTTGCAATTAGGACATCGAAAGTCGGTCGATTTGGATTTTTTTGGTCAGATTAATGTAGATTCTCAAGATTTGAAGGAAGCTTTGCGAACACTTGGGACACTGACTATCTTAAATGATTCTAAGAATATACACATTTACGTATTGAATGAGGTTAAAATAGATATCGTGAACTATACTTATCCTTGGCTTGATGATGTCCTATATAAAGATGGGATACGTTTGGCAAGTCCTAGAGATATTGCGGCAATGAAAATTACTGCTATTGAAGGGAGAGGTACTAAAAAAGATTTTGTAGATATTTACTTTTTGTTGAAAAAGTATTCATTGAAAAATCTATTGGATTTCTATTCTCAGAAATATCCTGACTCATCTTCTTTTATGGCTATGAAAAGTTTAGCTTATTTTGAAGATGCGGAGGAGGAGCCAATGCCTTATATGTTTGTGGATGTATCTTGGGACGAAATTAAAAAGTCTATTTTGTCTCGTTTATAATAGTATATGAGATAAGTTACTATTCATGATGATACGGCCCCCCATTCAATATCGTCATTGCCCGATAAATCTGTTCCACGAATATCAACCGAATCATTTGATGAGAAAAAGTCATCTTCGACATTGAAATCTTTTCGTGTGCTGCCTGATACACTTTTTCTGAAAAGCCATAAGGGCCTCCGATAATAAAAACGAGCCGTTTATTCACCGTATTCATTTTCCGTTTCATATATTCGGCAAACTCAAGAGAGCGCATTTCTTTTCCGTGTTCATCGAGCAGCACCACGACGTCACCCGGTTGAAGGGCTTTCAGTATCAGTTCTCCTTCCTTTTCTTTCTGTACTTCCATTGAAAGACTCTTGGTGTTTTTCAGTTCGGGAATTACTTCCATATCAAAAGTGATATAGCGTTTGGTGCGCTGGATATAGTCGTTGATAGCTGTAATATAGTGTTGTTCTACGGTTCGTCCTACGACGAGCAGGGTTGTTTTCATACGTTTACAATTCTGATTATTGCACAAAAATAGGCATTTTTTATGTTATTCTGCAATTAATGCTTACCTTTGCCTATCATTAGTTGAAAGTTTAAGCCTTTAAACTTCAACTTAAAAGCTTGTAATTATGAAAAAACGAGTGCTCGTAGGAATGACCGCATTGCTTCTTTCCCTCTCGTTGCTAATGGCGCAAGAGATACCGGCAGGAGTGATTACGGCATTTAAAAGAGGAAGCTCGCAAGAGCTAAGTAAGTATATGGGGGACAAGGTAAACCTGGTGCTCCAAGGTCGCTCGACAAACGTTGACAAACAGAAAGCAACAGCTGCGATGCAGGAATTCTTTACGGAGAATAAAGTCAGCGGATTTAATGTGAACCATCAGGGAAAACGGGACGAATCAAGTTTCGTTATCGGCACGTTGGCTACTACTAATGGGAACTTTCGTGTGAACTGTTTCCTGAAGAAAGTGCAGAATCAATATTTAATACATCAAATAAGAATTGACAAGATCAATGAATAAGGAAAAAGAACTGATCGACAAGTTGATCGATCTTGCTTTTGCAGAAGATATAGGTGATGGTGATCATACCACCCTTTCATGTATTCCCGCTACGGCAATGGGAAAATCAAAATTGCTTATCAAAGAAGCCGGTGTACTGGCAGGTATTGAAGTTGCCAAAGAAATTTTCAACCGCTTCGACCCCACTATGAAAGTGGAAGTGTTTATCAACGATGGAACAGAAGTGAAACCGGGCGACGTAGCAATGGTAGTGGAAGGAAAAGTGCAATCTTTGCTTCAGACCGAACGCCTGATGTTGAACGTGATGCAGCGTATGAGCGGCATCGCAACCATGACCCGCAAATACGCAAAGGTATTGGAAGGAACAAATACCCGTGTGCTCGACACCCGTAAGACAACTCCCGGTATGCGCATCCTCGAAAAAATGGCAGTGAAAATCGGTGGTGGAGTAAACCATCGTATTGGTTTGTTCGACATGATTCTTCTGAAAGACAATCATGTAGACTTTGCCGGAGGTATCGACAAAGCTATCACTCGCGCTAAAGAATATTGCAAAGAAAAAGGCAAAGACCTGAAAATAGAAATAGAAGTCCGCAGCTTCGACGAACTGCAACAAGTTCTTGACCTCGGCGGAGTGGATCGTATCATGTTTGATAACTTCACTCCCGAGATGACTAAGAAAGCAGTGGAGATGGTAGCAGGCAAATACGAAACCGAATCTTCGGGCGGCATTACCTTTGATACCCTCCGTGACTATGCCGAATGTGGCGTAGACTTCATCTCGGTAGGGGCTTTGACTCATTCAGTGAAAGGACTGGATATGAGTTTCAAAGCATGCTGATTTTTTTTCACCACAGAGGACGCAGAGTACACAGAGGTTTTAAACTTACTTTATAGGAAGAATTTCCTATCATTGTTCCTCTGTGTACTCTGCGTCCTCTGTGGTGAACTCTCTTCTGTTCTTTAACTTCTTTTAGCAATATTCCTTGCAGCATTCCTCAAACTCTTGCGTCTAATGAGTAAAACGACGCAGACATACGTTCGATTTTAAAAAAAGTAATTGACTTTGGAAAACGAGATAGAACTGATAAAGGGCTGTCGGGCAGGAAAGGATTCAGCCCGAAAGGAACTTTACACCCTCTATTCCAAACAGATGCTGGCGGTATGTTTCCGCTATACGGGCGATATGGATGCGGCGCACGATGTACTGCATGACGGTTTCATCAAGATTTTTACCAACTTCTCGTTCCGGGGCGAGTCTTCGCTCTGTACATGGATCACCCGGGTGATGGTCACTCAATCACTCGATTTCCTGCGGCGGGAGAAACGAGTCAGCCAGTTGGTAGTGCATGAAGAGCAGCTTCCCGATATACCGGATATATCGGACTCGGGAGGAGGGGCTGGAATCTCCGAAGAGCAATTGATGGCTTTTATTGCCGAATTGCCGGATGGTTGCCGAACCGTTTTCAACCTTTATGTGTTTGAAGAGAAATCGCACAAGGAGATAGCCAAGATGCTTCACATTAAAGAACATTCGTCTACTTCGCAGTTGCACCGGGCCAAGTATTTGTTAGCAAAAAGAATTAAAGAGTATAGGAATCATGAAGAAAGAAAATGATGAAATAACCGATCTGTTTCGCACGCGTCTCGCTGATGCCGGGATGAATGTACGGGATGGCTTTTGGGAAGAGCTCTCGCAGGAAATACCTGTGGCTTGCCAGCATCGTCGTCGGATTCTGCTCTTCCGTGTGGCGGCTGCGGCATCTGTATTGCTCGTTTTGGCGGCCTCGTCGGCTACTTTCTTGTATTTCTCTCCCAAAGAAGAAATGGAAGAAGCATTTACAAAGATAGCCGTGACAAATGGAGGGCAGATGGATGGAGATGGAATACGCGTCAATCAGTTACCGTTGCCGGTAGAACCGGTGTTGCCGAAACCGGCTCCAAAGTCTTACGGTATGCTGTCACAATACACGGAGGAAGAAGATTCGCTTTCTATCACTTTCTCCATGTCGTTTCTTTTTCTGCCACTACTTCTACGGGAAATGGCAACCGATATGGTAATCAAGGGAATAACGGCTTTTGGCAGGCAATAAACGGTGATACGGAATCATCTGTTGCTCCGGAAGAACAATCGAATGTGAATGTGGCTCAACCCAAAGCGGTGAAAAAGCATCGCTGGGCGATGAAAGTTCAGGTAGGCACGGCGCTTCCGGCTGATAATGGCACTTATAAAATGCCGGTTTCCGCAGGGGTAACGGTAGAGCGTAAACTAAACGAATCTCTCGGAATAGAAGCCGGACTGCTTTATTCAAACCTTCGTTCGGCGGGGCAGCATTTGCACTATCTGGGTATCCCCGTTAAAGTAAATGTGACACTGGTAGATACGAAGAAATTTGACCTTTACGCTACCGTAGGCGGAATAGCCGATAAATGTATCGCCGGCGCGCCGGACAACAGTTTTAAAGAAGAACCTATCCAACTGGCAGTGACTGCCGGCATTGGAATCAATTATAAGATTAATGACCGACTTGCTGTTTTTGCCGAACCCGGAGTTTCGCATCATTTCAAAACAGATTCGAAACTGGCTACGGTACGAACGAAACGGCCGACTAATTTTAATTTACTTTGCGGACTTCGCATGACGTATTAATCCTTATGAAAATGAAAAAAACACTACTAATGCTGTGGATGGCTGTTTGCCTGATCGTATCTTTTACAGGATGCACCAGCGAAGAAATGGATTATAACAATCCGGATGTTGCCCTTTTTGTGAAACAATTGAAGTCGGGTACATACAAGATGAAGAATGATAAAGGGGTGGTGGAGGTCCCTCATTTTACGGAAGAGGACATCCCCGAACTTTTAAAATATGCAGAAGATCTGACCATTATTCCTTCTTTTCCGTCGGTTTATAATATGAACAATGGTAAAATTCGGTTGGGCGAGTGTATGCTTTGGGTGATTGAGTCTATCCGTCAGGGCACACCTCCGTCATTAGGTTGCAAAATGGTATTGGCGAATGCTGAAAATTATGAAGCAATTTATTTCCTGACTGATGAGGAGGTGCTTGATGCAGCCGCTTGTTATCGTAGTTGGTGGGAAGAACGCCAATATCCGAAAACAAGATGGACAATCGATCCGTGCTACGATGAGCCGCTTTGTGGATCGGGTTATCGTTGGTGGTAACAAAGGAGGAGCCTTCGGAAAGTAAAAAATAGGAAACATTCATGTGGGAACGTTTGTTTGTATCAGTAGTCTTATGCTGCTGACAGGGGATTACTACGCTCAAAAGACCGCTTCTCGTAGGAGAATATAGGTGGTAACGTAAGGGAGAAACGTATGTGCATTAGTGTATATGAAGTGCTCCAAAATAACAGGTAATGAAAGAGGATAGAGGATGGATAGATTGAAACGGTTTATTGCAACGATGGTATTGTGCCTGACGGCTTTATTTGCATATTCGCAAGTATGGACGGCGCAAGACTCTTTGCATTTGAAGAAATTGCTGGAGAGTGACCAGGAGTTGCATTTGAATATGGATGCTGTAAAGTCGATTGATTTCGGAACTGCAGTTGGTACTCCCCGAATGTCGGAGGAGAAAAGCTGGATGATGCCTGATGAATCGCTTCCTGAAGCGTTGCCTAAACCGAAAGTGGTGTTGAGCTTGATGCCATATAAAGCGAATACCCGTTATAACTGGGACCCTATCTATCAGAAGAAGATAAAGATTGATAAAAACACTTGGCGGGGAGATCCTTTCTATGAGATACGCCATCAAAGATCCTACTCGAACTGGGCACGTAATCCGATGGCGAAAGGGGTGCGTAAATCTTTGGATGAGATACAGGCGAGTGGAGTACGTTTCCGGCAGTTGAGTGAACGTGCCAATGGAATGATGGTGAACACGGTAGTGATGGACGCACCTATTCCCTTGTTTGGTGGAAGTGGGGTATATATCAATGGCGGAACGGTCGGCGGACTTGACCTGATGGCTGTCTTTACCAAAGAGTTTTGGAATAAGAAAGGCAGAGATAACCGCGCCCGTACATTGGAGGTTTTGAGAACTTATGGAGATTCTACAACTGTGTTGATAAATAAACCGATCGAACAGATTGCACGCTGAAGACGTTATAATGATGTGTTGATGTAACAATGTGTAATGTACTGACTTGAGAGTGTTTGTAATTGAATAATTAGTATATTTGTGTATTGTTATGTTGGCGCATTGTTATATAACTCTGTCGTTATCATTGGTATTTTGGCATATTAAAACATAGATAAATAATTAATTATGAATAGAATTACTTCCCTTCTGGGTATTCAATATCCTATTATTCAAGGTGGTATGGTGTGGTGTAGCGGTTGGCGTCTTGCTTCTGCCGTGAGCAATGCCGGCGGATTGGGATTGATCGGCGCCGGTTCTATGCATCCGGACACTTTACGTGAACATATCCGTAAATGTAATGCGGCCACAAAATTTCCCTTTGGAGTGAATATCCCTTTGATGTATCCCCAAATAGAAGAGATTATGAATATTGTAGTGGAAGAGGGGGTGAAGATTGTTTTTACCTCTGCCGGAAATCCGAAAACGTGGACCGGATGGTTGAAGGAGCGTGGAATAACAGTTGTTCATGTCGTTTCATCTGCTCGTTTTGCTATGAAATGTGAAGAAGCCGGGGTGGATGCAGTAGTAGCTGAAGGTTTCGAAGCCGGAGGGCATAATGGACGGGAGGAAACAACGACTTTCTGTTTGATTCCTGCTGTGCGTGAGGCTACCACATTGCCTTTGATAGCCGCGGGAGGTATTGGTACAGGAGAAGGAATACTGGCTGCTATGGTGTTGGGGGCGGAAGGTGTGCAAATAGGAACACGTTTTGCGCTGACTGAAGAGAGTTCTGCGAGTCCGGTATTTAAAGAGTATTGTTTGAGTCTCGGTGAAGGGGATACTAAGTTGTTGTTGAAAAAGCTGGCTCCGACACGATTGGTAAAGAATGCTTTTCGTGAAGCGGTGGAGAAGGCTGAAGATAGTGGTGCAACTTCCGAGGAATTAAGAACTTTGCTCGGACGCGGACGTGCTAAGAAAGGTATCTTCGAAGGTGACTTGGAAGAAGGTGAACTGGAAATAGGCCAGGTCTCGGCAATAATATCCCGTCGACAGTCGGTGGCAGAGGTGATGAATGAATTGGTTGAATCTTATCGGCAAGCTGTGGAGAAAAAATATTTGTTTGAACGATAAATGATAATTTTGCGGAGTGCCCTGAAAGGGCTTAATTATATAGCGTAGGACAACGCCCTACGAAAAAACGGTAATCTGAATTT
>ENA-OQJB01000351-OQJB01000351.1-human-gut-metagenome-genome-assembly--contig:-NODE-351-length-24891-cov-3.847399_pt1 | contig 24891 bp, 19 predicted proteins | sample MGYA00242599_ERZ504765 | MGnify/ENA primary metagenome ERZ504765 (study PRJEB26092, sample SAMD00036354) | human gut metagenome | host: Homo sapiens | study: EMG produced TPA metagenomics assembly of...
ACAGGAGTTGAAGGCTTTCAGGCTTCAGATTATTGGAGTACAAATATTTTGGCTCCTCTAACTGGTCGTCAAATAAGTATGGTTGTTACTTGGACAAATGAATATGGCCCATCCGACTTGGGTAACCATTATTTTTCTGTTTTTCCAGGTCATCCATCTGAAAAAGATTTTATTAAATTTTTTCAACAATGATTTTGACATTCTTCTGTAATGACTTGCCTCAAATGTATGAAATGCTAGACTGTGTTTCTATAGACTAGATAGTGTATGAAATTTATCATATTATTTTCTTTTTTTCAATCAGTTTTCTGTGTGGCACAGAATGAAGATGAAAAATATAACTTACTGCCTAATCTTAGTTATATTGGGAGTAATGAAACAGATTGCTATGCTGTAAGCCGTTGTAAATTGGATTTATACTATCCATGTAATAAAAATAATTATCCTACTGTAATATGGTTCCATGGTGGAGGGCTTACTAGTGGTGAAAAATATATACCTGAAGAATTAAAAGAAAAAGGAATCGCAGTTGTAACGGTTAATTATAGACTTAGCCCTAAAGTTAAGCACCCATGTTATGTAGAAGATGCTGCTATGGCAATAAAATGGGTTTATGATAATATTCACAGATATGGGGGGACTACTGCAAAACTATTTGTCGCTGGTCATTCTGCAGGTGGATGGTTAACGACTATGCTTTCCTTGAATAAGGATTACTTAAAGAAGTGGCATATAGATTCTGATAGTATTGCCGGGTGGTTTTCAATTAGTGGGCAAATGGTAACCCACTCTACTGTCCGTAGCGAAGTGGGGATGGACGGTGTGATTCCTTTTTTAGATGAATATGCTCCTTGTCTTAATATACGTAAGATGAATTCCTTGCTTGTATTAATTACAGGAGATAGAGCTATGGAATTATCTTCAAGATATGAAGAAAATCTATACTTCTATTCATTAATGAAAAATTTAGGGAATAAAAACATTGAAATCCATGAACTTCATGGATTTGATCATGGTAATGTATATAAGCCTGCATGCCTACTGATATTGGAAAAAGTAGAAAAGATGATTAAGTAAAAGATTTGATTATATTTTTAGAGGAGATGAGTATGAGGAATAAGTTATTAATTCTATTAATTTTTAGTTTGTTTACAGGGAATGTATTAGCTCAAAATGAGCATGTGAATAGCAAAAAGTATACAATTCTGTTGTCCGGTGCTTCTTTTGCTTCACCGGAAAATGGTTGGTTTGAATTAGGGTGTAGAGAATTAGATGCAAAAGCAATTAATCGTGCAATTGGCGGAGAAGCTATAGCGGATGCTGCTAATCGTATGAATGATGGATCTCTTTATTCACAAGAAGAGTTGGAAGAAATTGATGCGCTTGTTATCATGCAAGTGCACAATAGGGATGTTGCGGATGAAAGTTGTTTACGTGATAAGTACACTGACTATAAATTGCCATTTAACAGAGATAATTATGCTATTGGTTTTGATTACGTAATCAAGCGATATTTGACAGAGTGTTATGAATTACGTAATAATCCTAAGTCGAAATATTATAAAAGTAAATATGGTAAACCTGCGTTAGTCGTTTTATGTACACATTGGAATGATAACCGTACGCTTTATAATACTAGTGTTCGTCTATTAGCTGAAAAATGGGGATTCCCTTTGGTTGAATTTGATAAATATATTGGATTCTCAAAAAGGGCGAATCACCCAGTAACAAATGAACCTGTGACATTATTATATGCTTCTGATATGCAGAAGATAGAAGGTGTATTGCATGGGCACCATCCTTTGCGAGGAGAAAATGAGTATATTCAGCGTAAGATGGCTGCAATATTTGTTGATATGATGCATAAGGTACTGCCTGTAAAATAACATATTCGTTTTTGTATATAGTATTTATATTATTTAGTTTGTCTTCTTGCACTTATGCCTTGAAGTATGTTTGCAAGAAGACTTTTTTATAATCTTATAGTGAGATGATTATATCTTGATATTTTCTGAACTATATAGTAAGTCTATTTACTTTATTTGATACGCAATTGTGCATTATTTGATATAGTCCATAGGCATATCAGCTGGTATTTTAGTTGCAAAATAACATAATTGATAATATATTATTGCGTATTTTTTTATTTGTTCAAAATAGTATAACTATATAGTAAAATTTTACATATTATTTCCTTTGATATTCCCTACCTTTGTATCAGTATTATTATTGTTAATTTTAAAATTATGGAAACATTTAATGTCAGTTTTATTGATTTGACTATTGTTCTACTTTATCTTTTTTTATAGTACTTTGGGGACTAAAAAATGGGAAAAGTTCTGATTCGCAATCATACTTTTTAGCAGGTCGTACAATGCCTTGGTGGGTTGTAGGGCTTTCTCTTTTCGCTGCAAGTATATCAAGTACAACTCTGATTGGCCAATCAGGTGACTCTTATCATACTGGGTTAGCAGTTTTTAATTATAATCTAACAGGAATTATTGTAATGGTTCTCTTTGCAGTATTTCTTTTGCCCCTTTATATAAAATCCAGAATATTTACTATACCAGAATTCTTGGAAAAAAGATTTGATAGTAGATCCAGATATTATTTTTCGGGGATTTGTATTTTGGGAAATATATTTTTAGATGCTGCAGGGGCACTTTATGCTGCTGCTTTAATTATAAAATTAATACTTCCTGAAGCCGATTTACAAATGATAATTATTGTGTTTGCTATCATTTCCGCTTCATACACCATTCCAGGTGGCTTGTCGTCAGCTATTAATGCAGAACTTATTCAAGCTATCATATTGATTCTTGGTTCTGTTATTCTAACAATCTTTTGCTTTCAACAGGGTGGTGATTATTTTTATGGACTATTTGCCGATGGTGATATGTTGGTCAAGCTTATACGGCCTCTATCAGATTCTGCAACACCATGGTTGGGACTTATAGTGGGCATGCCTATACTTGGTATTTATTTCTGGGCTAATAATCAAACCTTAGTTCAAAGAGTTTTAAGTTCTAGAAATATAGATGAAGGTCGTAAGGGAGTTATATTTACTGGCTATCTAACATTACTTACATTGTTCATTGTTGCTATGCCAGGTCTAATAGCTAGACACCTTTTCCCAGGTTTGGAAAAACCAGACATGGTATATCCTAATATGGTTTTGCAGCTAATGCCTATTGGCTTGTTAGGGGTGATGCTTTCTGCTTTATTATCGGCATTAACTTCAACTTTAAGTGCGATTTTGAATTCAACATCAACTTTGTTCACAATTGATTTTTATGCAAAGTTTAATAAGAAAGCAGACTCCAAACATTTAGTTTTCGTAGGTAAAATAGCATCTTGTGTCATTATTATATTATCAGCTATTTGGGCACCGCAAATAGGTCATTTTGGCTCTTTATTAAAATACTATCAGGAAATGCTATCTTATATTGCTCCACCAATTGTGGCTACATTCATTATGGGAGTATTTTGTAAAAGAGTTAATGCTAATGGGGCATTTGCTGGTTTGATAGGTGGCTTGGTTATGGCCGTATTATTACTTTTCTTTAAACAATATCTTGTAGGAGAACTTCATTTCCTTTTTATTGTTCCTATTTTATTTGGATTAAGTTGTCTTATTATATATGGATTTAGCTTATTATATCCTGCTCCATCTGAATTAAAACTTAATGACACAACATTTAATGTGGCTGAATTTAAGGATGAACTGTCTCGTATGCGAGACTGCAAATGGTATGATAATTATCTTTTTTATTCCGTCGTTTTATTGCTGCTCAGCGCGGTAATTTGGATAATCTTTTCTTGACTTATAGAACATTTTAACATAATTATATTTACATAATATGAAACTCGAAAAATACGTAGGAAATCCTATTTTATCCCCTTTGGAATGTAATGAGTGGGAGTCTTTAGTAACGTGCAACCCTGGTGTTATATATGATGGTGGCGTATTTTACATGTTATATCGTGCAGCAGGAAATGATAAGGAGCATGTTATTCGTTTTGGCTTAGCTGTGAGTAAAGATGGTTATAATTTTGATCGTAGTTCTGACCAGCCAGTATTTACTCCCAGTGAGAATGGTCCAGATTCAGGCTGCGTAGAGGATCCAAGAATTGTCAAACTTGATTCGGAATATTATATAACTTATGCATTTCGTCCGTATGCTCCAGGCCAATATTGGAAATTTGAACATGACGAGGTTTTAGTACCCGAATGTGGTGAAGATGCACCTCAATTTATAAAAAGAATTTAGGGAGTACAGGACTTGCTGTTACAACAGATTTTAAATCTTTTAAGCGCCTAGGTCGTATAACTTCTCCTATTTTGGATGATAGAGATGTTATTCTATTCCCAGAAAAGATTGATGAAAGATATGTTTTGTTACATCGTCCAAAACAGTTTGTTGGCAATGAATATGGTGTAAATTATCCTTCTATATGGATTAAATTCTCAGATGATATTTTAAATTGGGAAGATAAAGAAAGCATATTACTTCTAACAGGTAGACAAGATTCCTGGGAAGAGAAGATTGGAGGCAGTACTCCTCCTCTGAAAACTGATAAGGGATGGTTAATGCTTTATCATGGTGTTGAAAGCGGAGGACTTGGATATTATAGAGTTGGGGCAGTTTTGTTGGATAGTAATAATCCTACAAAAGTTATTGGAAGAACACGCACACCTATATTAGAGCCTGAATTTGACCATGAGATAAATGGTTATTATCATGGATGTGTTTTCCCTACAGGAAATGTCATTGTAGATGAAAAGTTGTATGTGTATTATGGTAGTGCAGATAAATATGTTTGTGTTGCTACTTGTAATGTTAATGAGCTCGTTGATTATCTTTTATCGGACGAGTGCAGTGTAGATAAAATATGACAATAGATATGAAACTTATTTTTGTACAACTGGTTATCGTCTGTTTTCTGTTTGCTTGTAAATCAGAAAATACAGTTGAAATAACAGTACTTAAAGATACAGTATCACATAATTATTTAGGTAATGGTGTAGAATGGGATCCTTATGATGAAGCAGAGTCATGGGGTCATTCTGTATCTGAAGATGATTGGAACAAGCTGTTTAAACGTTTAGACTTTATGAAACCGCAATATGTAAGGTGCATGATTAACAGTCCATATCGTTATTTTATTTCAAAAGATGGTAGTTTTGATAAAACTCGTAATATAAATTCTATATCTCGTTTATTAAGATATTGTACAGATCGGAATATAACAGTTATATTCGGAGAATATAATCCACCTACTTTTGATATGAAAGATAGTGAAAAGTGGGTTGATATGTCTGTGGCTTACTTAAAGTATCTAGTTTGTGATTTAGGGTTTACATGTATCAAATATTTTAATATTTTTAATGAGCCAGATGGTGATTGGGCTTCAACCAACGGAGATTATTTATTATGGAAAAAGATGCTCTTCTTATTTCATAAAAAAATAGTGAATATCCAATGCTTGCCAAACAAGTTAAACTAGCAGCACCAGATGTAGTTATGGATTATCATAATTCCAATTCAGAATATGATGCTGAAGGTTGGTTGATGCAAACTATTGCAGATGCAGATGATATCATAGGAGTCTATGATTTACATGCTTACCCTGGTCAGGCAGAAGTTAGAAGTGGAAGTTATTCTAAATTATTGGCTTCATACAAGAATCATATCCCTAGTGATAAACAGATTATTTTGGGGGAGGCTGGATATAAATATTGGCGTACTGCTGATTCTTTGCTGATGGCTGAATATAATAGGCGTTTAGTGAATCACCCGTACACAAAAGGTACAGATTGTAACATGCTGTGTTATGACTACTTTTATGGCTTAGATATGCCTTTATTGGCTATGGAAGTTATGAATGCAGGTTATTCAGGCTTAGCAATGTGGATGCTTGATGATGCTATGCATAGTAATGGTGATTCGGGAAAACCTGAAGATATTAAAATTTGGGGTATGTGGAATATACTTGGTGAAGAGGTTTTTAATAGCCCGAAAGAAGAAGAACTAAGGCCTTCTTTTTATACTTGGTCTTTGATGTGTCGTTATTTTCCATCAGGTGCAGATATTCTTAAAACTGAAGTTCTGGATGGAAATAATGAAATATATGCGGTAGCTGGGATGTATAAGGGAAAGCTAACTGTTGCAATTGTCAATATTGGAAAAGAGGATAAAAAATTAATCTCTCCCTGCCTAAGGAAATGACTTCTGCTTTGCTATATGTGTATGAAGAAGAGCATTTAAATAAAGACGAGAATGGATTCCCACTTCCCGTTCAGACAGGCATGAAGTTAAACAGTTATAGTAACACTATAAAATCCAATAGTTTTATTATATTAACCGACTTAAGTGATGAATAAATTACTAACAGCTTTTGGCTTGGCCGTACTGTTCACTATGAACAGTGCGGCTAAAGTCGTTTTACCTGATATAATTAGTGATAACATGGTTATCCAACAAAACACAAAAGTCAGGTTATGGGGTAGGGGAAATGTTAATACAACAATTAGTGTTGTAGCTTCATGGAATAAGAAGACTTTTACAACAGTTAGTAATGATAAAGGAGATTGGGAACTATGGATAGAAACCCCATGCGCAGATTATACACTAAGACAAATAGAAATTTCTGATGGTGAAAAGCTTGTCATTGATAATGTCTTAGTAGGAGAAGTCTGGTTATGTTCAGGACAGTCTAATATGGAAATGCCTTTGAAGGGGTTTCAAAATTGTCCAGTAGAAGGAGGTAATGAGTCAATCGCAACAAGTGGAGCTTGGAAAAATAAAATCAGATTTGTTACTGTTCCATGGACCGAAAAACTTATTCCACAAGAAAGCTGTTCTGGTCAGTGGAAATGCTCTTTACCTGAAAATGCACAGTGGTTTAGTGCTGTGGGATACTACTATGCACAAATGATGAATAAAGTTCTTGATGTCCCTATTGGTATTATTAGTTGTAGTTGGGGAGGCTCAACAATTGAGGGTTGGTTACCAGAAAGAATTCTTACTAAATATCCAGATATTGATTTATCTTTAGCAAAAGAAAAGAAGGGGATGCAGTGTTTACGTCCTATGATAATGTATAATGGAATGTTACATCCATTACATAGATTTACAATCAAAGGTTTTTTATGGTATCAAGGTGAATCGAATGTAGATAAATATAATGTGTATGGAGAACGACTGCAGACTATGGTTAGGTTGTGGAGAGAAGAGTGGAATTTAGGAGACTTACCTTTTTACTATGTTGAAATTGCTCCATATCAATATGCTTCTCATTTAAAAGCTCAACGCTTTAGAGAAGAACAATTTAAAGCGCAATTTTTAATTCCAAATTCAGGTTTAATATCTACTAATGATTTAGTTGAACCATACGAACAGACAAATATACATCCAAAAAATAAGTCGGAAGTCGGTAAACGATTAGCATATATGGCATTAAGTCAAACTTATGCTATAAAAGGAATTTATAGCAGAGGGCCAGAATATAAATCTCATCAAGTAAAAATAATAAAATTATCCTTTCATTTAATCATGCAGATGATGGCTTTAGTAGACTAGAAGGAATTGACGGATTTGAAGTAGCTGGGAGTGACCGTAAATTTTTTAGAGCTAGTGTAAAGGTGCTGTATGATGAAAGAAAACTTGAAGTTTTTTCTGAAAATGTTAAAGAACCTGTTGCGGTTAGATATTGTTTTCATAACTTTATGCCTGGTAACACAGCCAATCAAATGGAACTGCCAATTGTTCCTTTTAGGACCGATAGTTGGGAATGACAAATTGAGTGAGTGGGATGTTCTGATTTTAATTTATATTAGCTTATTTACGAAGACATGAAAGATATACATAAGGAAATAATACCAATAGCTCCTGATGATTTATTTATAGTTTTGAATCATCCTAACGCAGCTTTTGATTATCCAATACATTATCATTCGGATTATGAAATCAATCTCGTGATGAATGCTCCAGGTACTCGTATTGTTGGCGATTCTGTTGGAGAGTTTGATACATTGGATTTAGTAATGATTGGACCTAATTTATCTCATGCATGGAGAAGTGATGTGATTAATGATAACCATGTGATTACGATTCAGTTTTCAGAAAATCTAATTAATTTTCCGATTTTAGAAAAACGTCTTTTTAGTCCAATCAAACAATTGCTGTTTGATTCACAAAGAGGAATTGTAATAACTGGTCAGTCACAATTACTTATAAAAGATAAAATTATTCGTTTGACACATATGCAGGGATTTCAGACAGTACTTGAGTTTTTTCTATTCTATATGAACTTTCTATATCTAGTAGATATACTCTAATAAGCAATCAGTATAGTACAGAAGATACTATAAGAACCTCAAAAAGTCGGAGAATTGCCAAAGTATGTGATTATCTTGAGAAGAATTTTGATGAATCGATAAAGCTCTGTGATGCAGCTAAGCTTGTTAATATGTCAGAATCTGCATTTAGTCATTTTTTTAGAAAAAAAACCAATTATACATTTATAGATTATATAACCAATTTACGTATTACTAAAGCCTGTCAATTACTGTCAGACACTACATATACAGTTGCCGAGATTTGTTATACATGTGGATTTAACAATTTGTCAAATTTCATAAGGACGTTCAAAAAGAAGAAAGCGATGACTCCTAATGAATATCGCGTTTATTTGCAAAAAATGCTCATCAAGTATTAGCTTTTATTAGAAAAATAATTCATTCATTCAATATTTACATGTATGCAGAAAAAAGTTTTTTGTTTTGCTTATTATTAATTTTTTCATTTTTAGTATCTTATGCGTCTGTAGTTCGTATGGAAATTAGTAATGGGTGGAATTTTTGTCAAGCTAGACTGAATTTGTGGCATCCAGCTGTTGTACCTGGAGTAGTTCATTTGGATTTGATGAGAAATAAAATTATAGATGATCCTTATCTTGGTTTAAATGAACGTGGAGTCCAGTGGGTGGATAAAGAAGATTGGATTTATGAAACATCTTTTGACTTGTCTGATAGCATTCTTCATAAAGAAAATATTTATATGGTCTTCGAAGGATTAGATACGTATGCAGACATATATCTTAATGATTCGAAAATCTTAGTTGCAGATAATATGTTTCGTGAATGGAATATAGATGTAAAGACTATATTGAAACAACACAATAGATTAAAGGTTTATTTTCACTCACCATTGAAGATAGATATTCCCAAATGGGATGTACTCCCTTTTAAGTATGAAGCGGTCAATGACCAATCAGAAAATGGAGGTATCTTTAATAAAAAGGTAAGTGTTTTTGCTCGTAAAGCTGGTTATCATTATGGTTGGGATTGGGGCCCAAGATTAGTAACCTCTGGGATTTGGAAGCCTGTGTATATTGAAGCGTGGGATGGAATGAAAATTACAGATGTCTTTTTTAAACAACAAGAAGTAACCACAAAACGTGCAGATTTAGTAGGTGAGATAGATTTATTTTCTTCTTCTGATATTGAAAATGCTACATTAATCATTCAAGATAAGAACTCATTGATTCAATATGGGAAAATAAGCTCAAGATTGAGTAAGGGTACCAATAAAATTAAAGTTCCTTTTACAATTGATAACCCAGAGTTATGGTGGTGTAATGGACTTGGAAAGCCATTTTTATATGATTTTGAAATAATAATTAGTAATAATAATAGGATTCATGATAGTGTATGTAAAAGAATTGGATTACGATCTTTGCGCGTTATAAATAAACCTGATAAGTATGGAGAATCGTTTTATATAGAATTGAATGGTATTCCTGTATTTATGAAGGGAGCTAATTATATTCCTCAAGATAATTTTTTACCACGTGTTACAATTGAACAATATAGAAGGACTATATTAGACGCAGTAAATGCTAATATGAATATGCTCCGTGTGTGGGGTGGAGGAATTTATGAAAAGGATGTTTTTTATCAAATGTGCGATGAATATGGGATTTTAGTCTGGCAAGATTTTATGTTTGCTTGTAGTCTATATCCTGTAGATGATATGATGGCTGAAAATATTCGACAGGAAGCCATAGATAATCTTCGAAGATTGCGGAATCATTCATGCATTGCGTTATGGTGTGGTAATAATGAGTGTAATGAAGCATGGTATACTTGGGGGTGGAGAGATCGCTATTTTAAAAAAACAGAAGTTGGTGGAAAAGTTTGGGAACAATACACTCGCTTATATAATAAAATTTTACCGGAAGTAGTTTCCAAATTCTCTCCAGGAACTTTTTATTGGCCTTCTTCGCCTTTCTCTCGTCATGGAGCTCCTAGTAAAGAGAATATTGGAGATCGGCATTTTTGGGATGTTTGGGGAGGTGAAAAAAGTATCGATACTTATTTAACTGCTAGGAGTCGTTTTTTCAGTGAATACGGATTTCAGTCTTTTCCTGATATTGAAACTATAAAGCGATACGCTCCTAACAAATCAGATTGGAATATTTATTCCGAAGTTATGATGTCTCACCAGCGTGCTGGAATTAATGCCAATAAAAAAATTGAAACATATCTTATAGATGAGTTTGGTAAGCCACATGATTTTCAATCCTTTCTGTATATGAATCAGCTTTTGCAGGGGGATGCAATTAAAATGGCAATTGAAGCACATAGGCGCGATATGCCGTTTTGTATGGGTACATTATTTTGGCAGCATAACGACTGTTGGCCTGTTGCTTCGTGGTCAAGCCGAGACTATTATGGACGTTGGAAAGCGCAACATTATTTTGTGCGAGATGCTTTTAGAGATATTTTAGTATCCCCATGTTTAAAAGCTGGAAACCTTGATATATATGTTGTCTCTGATAGGTTAAATAAAGCTCATTCACAACTAAAGATTAGTTTTATGAAATTTTCAGGAGAAGTAGTTGCTTCGTTTGAAAAAGATGTTGTGATTGAATCTAATTCTAGTAAAAAGTATTTTTCTGTAGATTTGGAAGAACTTTTAAAAGATTTGGATACAAGAAATATATTTGTATTTTTGGAGTTAATTACTGATGAAGGAGATACTTATAGTAATGTACATTTCTTTAACAGACAGAAGGATCTTGATTATCCGACTGTAACTATACATAAGGAGATAAAAATCATAGAAGGAGGATATGAACTAAGTTTGATTTCAGAAAAATTTGCTCGTGGCGTTTATGTTTCTCTTCCTGGTAATAACTGTGTTTTAAGCAATAATTTTATGGATTTATTGCCGAAAAAACTAGTTAGGTTAAATGTCTATACAGATTTACCAATAGAAGATTTTGAAAAAACTATACGAATTGTAACTTTAAATAATTTGTAGTGTTATTTGTTATATAAATGGCTGGTTAACTGTGTATTGCATATAACAATAAGAAGGTGTGCATTCTATGTTTCTACGCAAGAAAAACTTGAAGTTTTTTGTCTGTTTTTTGAATAAGAATGTTATTCTTTTAATAATATGCCTCTTCCTCCTCGCCACTTTTCGGCACTTCTTCATCGGTTGCAGTATTTCACTGGTCAACCGAAATGACATCAGCCTTTACTAAGTCACTGCTGTCGGCACTAAACACGAGGGTGTCAACCTGCTTGTAGTCCGGGTTCCTGCAGGTACTGATGGGGATATATAGGTTGGTATAGTAGCCCTTTACATTTGTATTGGTCATGTTCCCGTCACCCACGATCACGGCAACATACCTTCCGTGCTCTTGTAATTGACACGGCAGCTCACTTGAAGATGGGCACCGACAGTATTCTCTTTCCCGAGTGTTGTAAACTGGTTTTCATTGCTAGAGTTGACGCCGGGCGTGCTGAGGTCAAGCGGCTTGAGCTGCTACGGGGTGAGAAGCAGGGCGGCTTCCGTGTCTTCCACGCGTGCTTGTCGGTCCCCTTGCTTCAATCCTGTTGATGTCGGTCGCGTTTGTCATGTCAATGCCTTCGATAGTGTACCAGGCAGTTTGCTCGCTGGAAACACTTTTGCAGCTTTTGTCATATTCTTCCCAAAGTATGATAAAACCTTGGAGCTGTGAAGTGTATTCGTGTATGGGTATCATTTCACGGAAAAGTCCCTGCAAACTTTCGATGGTTTGCTGCAGGGGCTTTATGCATTAGGACAGGGAATCATCGCTTGTCAGCAATTCCATATTCCGGCCAATGGCTGGAATCTACACGGGGCTTGATCAAACCCTTCAAGTATACAGTCAAATTGCGAATCTCTGCCAGTTTGCGGTTGGTGTTAGGGATGATTTCATTCAATTCAGCGCGCCGGCGGTCCACTTCCGCGTTCAGTTTCTCACCTTCGAGGATAGCAGCTTCCAGTTTTGACAAGTCACTCGCGCTTACTCCGTAGTTTTTCACCGTTACCAAATGTTTTCTCAATCCTTTGGTCAAGGACCGTGCCTTGTCCAAATACATTTCGTTTGTTTTTGACATATTCTTTTGTTAATTAATTAGCAAGGTAATGAATCCGTCCCTTGCATGACTGGAGCTTTTGCCGTTTCAAAGATACGAAAAAAATAGCAAAACAGGTACTGCTATTTTATAGTGTATATACGTGTAAATAGCTGAAAATCTGTAGATAATGAAGTGTTAATTATTCAAAAACATTCTATTCCTTCTTCGCCTTGTCGCCCATGTCTTCACTATCGGCTTCCACTTATCGATCATCTCGTTCATACAATAGTAAAGTCTTCATGATTCGCTTCGCCGTTGAGAATAGCTAATGTGTTTACGGCATCCACCGGTGGGCGATAAGCGGCTTTGAAGACGTTACGACTTCCCCTCTTACAGGACCCTCCTGACAGGCCGCATCCGCCTTTTATATCATTCCTTTGCATTTATAGCAGCTCTGTACCTCCTTTTCAATCTTAATTAAAAACTATAGAGCACGTTTGTTCTTTCCATTTTGGACTGGAATAATAGTTAAAGTATTTAGTTCATTTTTATTCAAATCACCATTTTTCAACGCCATGAAAACAGTTTGAGAATACAGTAAAATGACCATTCAAAAGCAATATTATCGTAGCTTCATTTTGGTATATTTTTATAACTTCAATACATAAACATGCTGAATATTGGTATCGTAGTATCAGTGCTTAACTATTCCGAGGAGATGTTTATAATTTTTTATGGAAAAGATGGAAAATTTGAACTTTTGTCAAAAAAGACAAAGAAAAATCTTTAGAATAAAACTTCTTCCTTTATGTATAGGAAAAAGGAAGATTTACTTAATATCACTAAGATATTATGTGCTAGTGCTATTCGTTGTTATCTGTTATGGGATTAATATGTTTTTTCGGCATCAATCTTTGTATTCTATTTGGGCGAAAGTTTGTTGATAACTTCTTAATGTAATGTTACATCCATAGTTTGTGCTACTTTCCATTATCATGTGGGGACTTGATTTTTTCGAATAGGGCCATCCTTCGCATTTAATGATATTAGATGAATAATAGAGAAGGGTATTAAAGTCTTTTAAACCTTCTCTATTATTCATTTTTACTAAAACTATTCAAATCCGGGATTATTCTGTCCGTTCAGGGCTGCATTAGATTGCATTTCAGCCAATGGGATTGGGTATAGTTCGTGTTTGCCATCCACAAAATTATGTCCTGCTACATAATTACTTGATGCCCATGTCTTTGGATTCCATTTAGCCATGTTGATATTGTCATCTTCATTAGGTTGCCACGATTCCAAATATTCTTGTGCAGTTCTTAAAGCGTCTCCTAAGATACCCCAACGAAGAAGGTCATATTTGCGTTGTCCTTCATAGCAAAGCTCAAAAGCGCGTTCCCAATAAAGAGCGGTACGGAATTTTCCGGTATCATCTGCATCGGAAATAAAAGCTAAATTGTAAACTTTCGGAGCCTTCAATAAGCTGTTATAATTAGCATTTGTTATAGGAGTAGCACCAGCGCGTTCGCGTACGTTGTTCAGTAATTTCCACGCTTCTGGTGTATTCCCTGTTTCATTGTAAGCTTCAGCTGCCATCAAAACAACATCTGCATATCTTAATGGACAATAATTAACTCCAGTATTATTAGGATCTACAAATCCCAAAGCCATCCATTCTCTACGCCATTTTCCTGGATATCTATATGCATTATTTCTGATAGCACTGTTTGTGTATGTTTTATTTTGTGTTTCAGTGCTTGCATTCCAAACGTAAGCATAGTCTACAAAATTCACATCTCTTCGTTGGTCTTTTGGGGTACCGTCATCGTTTGTTTCATAGAATGTTTTCCAATAAGGTAGTACCAGGAAGAAAGCATTAGCTCGTCCCATATAGTTACTTGTTCCCGGATACTCCCCTGGAGCAGCTACTATTGGACCATTATAAGTTGCCCATGTTCCAGCATTGTCTGTTTCTCCTTGGTTTGGTTCAAATGCTATTTCCCATAAACTTTCCTGATTGTTTAATATCAATTGTGAGTAATTTTTAAAAAGCTGTTCGTACCCCTCATTATAGAATCCATGATAGTTTTCTGATTGAAAGGCCTCCCACTCATCAATAACAGCATTGAAGTAAACGCTTCTTGTATTATCATCTGGTCGTGTAAGTTTGACTGTTTCACGATTCAGACTATAGCCTGCCCGTTGTAAGTAAACTCGCATTAACAAGGCACGTGCAGCACCGCTAGATGGAACCTCTGAAGAAGATGTGGTACTTCCTTTAGGTAAGTGCTCCTTTGCAAAATTTAAATCTTTGATAATCTGTTCATAAATAAGTTCACGGTTCATTCGCGGTTTTGAGGTCTCTTCATAACCGCTTGTATATTGTGTGCTAAAAGGTACATCTCCCCAAAATCTTACTAAATCAAAGGCAAGGAAGGCACGGAGGAAGCAGGCTTGCGCTACCAATTTCTGTAAAGTAACATTGTCTGTATATCCTTGCATTTTCTCAATGTTGCTGATTGCCAAATTCGCACGGTCGATGCCTAAATAAGCGTATTTCCAAACGGAGGCTATCCATGTATTGGATGAAGTGTACATATAATGGGAGATATCACGTCGAGTACCATCCGAGCCGGTACCTCTTACCATAAACATATCGTCTGCTCCAAAGAAGGGCATTATATACTGTCCATAATAGTTGATTGTTTCTATACAGTCATAAATTCCTACTACAGCCATTTTAGCTTTATCTTCTGTTACAAAATAGCTGTCCATTTCATAATACGAGGTTGGCTGTTCGGTTAGCTCACAAGAAGCTAATATGAGTGCAAAGAGTGTATATATTATTTTGTTTTTCATTGTATATTTTTTTAAAATGACACATTTATACCAAACACGAAGGAACGGCTTCTCGGATAGGCTCCGAAATCAACTCCCGGTGTTAAAGGACTACTCATGGTAGAAACTTCAGGGTCAAAACCTGTATAGGGTGACCATGTGAACAAATTATTACCAGTAGCATATACACGTAATTTACTTAGACCGATTTTATTGATGATCCGTTTAGGGAATGTATACCCTAAGGTAACATTACTTAATTTTAGGAAAGAAGCATCTTCTATAGCCCATGAATGAATGTAAGTATTATTTGAGCCATTATCGTCAAAGCAGGCTACAGTTTTTCCTGCATTCACAGTTGCTAATTCTTCTGGATCAGTTATAATATTACCGTCATTGTTTATCGTAACCCAGCGATTTGTTTCACTGGCTATTGCCAAAACATTTTTATTTGTCAATGCGGTTTTTGTGTTAGTTAGTTTGGTCGCATTCAAAACCTCACCACCGTAGCTGTATGTTAGAAAGATACTTAAATCAAAATTTTTATATGCAAAGGTATTGTTAATACCGCCATAGAAATTGGGAGAGGCATTACCGATGACAGTTTTGTCATTTTCAGTAATTAGGTTGTCCTCACTGCCATCTACATTCTTAAACTTCCAGTAACCAGGTTGAATGCTTGCTTTGTCCCCATGATAAGGTATACCTTCCTTCAAGGTATACTTTTGAGTGGTAGGATCGTAATCGAAATCACTGACCTGATATAATCCTTCTGTCACATAACCGTAAAATTGTCCTAAAGGTTGTCCTACCCCAATCTGGTGTGAAGCACCTGCACCTGAATATCCGAAGTTAGCTAAATACAACTGTATGCTTTCTCCTGTTAGTCTATTGACTTTATTTTTATTATGAGAAAAAGTTATCGATGTATTCCATGTAAAATTCTTGTTGGAAATATTCACCGTATTTAGAGTCAAGTCAATACCTATATTTTGGGTTTCACCGGCGTTGATAATCATACTTTGATATCCTGATGAATATGGTAATTTAGCATCTAGTAATAAATTGCTACTACGGTTAATATAGAATTCGGGTGAAAATGTTATACGCTGATTGATAAATCCAAAATCCATTCCTAAATTGAATGTTTTGTTTGCCTCCCACTTTAAATCAGGATTAGGAACTTGATTAGAAGCATATCCTGCCTGTGCTCCGTTGCCACTAGCTGCCGTAACAGAACTCATTATTGCCAAGCTTTGGTAGTTGTTGATACGATTGTTTCCTGCCAAACCATAACCAATACGAAGTTTTAAATCGGAAAAGATTCCTATGTTTTTGATGAATGTTTCTTCACTCAAACGCCATGCAGCAGAAACAGCAGGGAAGTATCCCCACTTATTGTTTTTTCCAAACTTGGATGAGCCGTCTGCGCGTATAGAGGCTGTAAATAGATAACGATTCATATGGGCATAGTTCACGCGGGTAAAGAAAGAAAGTAGTTTGTCGTCATAATTTTCGTTGGAAGTAGGGGTGCTTGGTGTTCCTAATGAAAGGTCTGCCAGGCCAATTTCATCGTTTGGGAACTGTGTGGCACCGGCTGAAAACTGTCTTGTCCATTTCGTTACAAATTCATGTCCCACCATTATGGCGACGTCGTGAGAGCTGTTTTTCCAACTATAACTCAGAACATTGGAGTTCTGTAAACTGCTACTTTCAATGTTTGTTATACTTCCGTATATACTTGAACGTTTGGCTGTCTGCGAATCAGCTCCATAGAAAATATCATTACGACGGGTTTGATAGCGCATGCCTACTGTACTGCGAAATGAAAATCCTTTCCATAGTTTGATTGTAGCGCCACCATTGGCTTGGAAAGTACGCCATTCTCTATTATTTATTTCTTCGGCCGCAGAAATCAAAGGATTTTGCATTACATTGCCGCTGTCATCAGCAAGTATAGGATCTTCCCCAAATAGCAGATCGGCATCTGCTCCTTGAATGCCTATTGTTGGACGATATTGTATGATATGTTGCATTTTGTTAAAACGGTCGGTATTCTCCGAAGTGCCCATTCCTTCTATACGCATTTGGTCGTAACTGATACGAGAGTTTATTGTTAACCAGTTGCTTACCGCATGATTTATGTTAAAGGAGATGTTGTGTTTTTTATTACTACTATATACCATAGCTCCTTCTTCATCGTAATAGGAATAAGCTAAACTGTAGTTCATTTTATCGGTCTTTCCAGAAACAGATATACGATAGTTCTGTGTCAAGGCGGTACGCCCCAATGTTTCTTCTTGCCAATCAATTCCTTTGCGACTGATATAATTGGATTCAAGATCACTATATTCGCCATATCTTTTCTTCCATGCTTCCATACCATCAGAGCTTGTATCCCCATTACCTATGCGCCATAATGTCCGTTCGTAATCTAATTTGATAAATTCATAAGGAGAAAGAACATCTAACTTTTTTGCTAATGTTTTAGCTCCCCAATATGCATCGAAATTAACTGTTGCCTTTCCACTGGATTTACTACCATTTTTAGTTGTGATTACAACAACTCCATTTGCTCCACGTGCACCGTAAATGGCAGTGGCAGAAGCATCTTTTAATACATCAATTGTTTCTATCTCAGCAGGATCAATGGTTGACATCCCATCTTCGCTAGGAAATCCATCAATAATATACAAAGGGTCGTTACTTTGAGTAATAGAAATTCCACCACGTACACGAATAGAAACAGATGACCCTGGGGCCCCTTCACTTTGCTGTACTAGCACACCGGCCATACGTCCAGATAGGGCTTGAGTTACATCACTAACCGGTATTTTAATTAACTCTTGACTGCTTATTGACGCTACCGACCCTGTTAGATCTTTACGCTTTACTGTGGCGTAACCAATAGCAACAACTTCATCTAACATCACAGTGTTAGCCTGTAGTGTCACATTAATAACTCTCTGTTTATTTACTTTTACTTCTTGTGTGATCATTCCTACATACGAAAAGACAAGTATGTCTTTAGATGCATCATTGATTTTTAAAGTAAAATTGCCATTAATGTCAGTAACAGTCCCAGTACCAGTAAGACCTTTTACTGTAACGCTACTGCCGATCACTTCATATCCTTCACTGTCAACCACCTTTCCTGTAACTATCAGGCTCTGTGCATATGCAGACACACATGTAAAGGTTGTAAGGAATAGTAATAATTTCTTAAAATTGTACATAAATAAATCTAAGGTTTTAATTAAAAATATTAACGTCTCTAAGTTCAATGAAAATTATGAGAAAAAATACAAGTATTATTTATTTTTCTTACTTATATACATTATTATCATATTAAATTTGTTTCCCAACTATCATTTTTGTCTAAAATATAATAATCATACATTAATGTTATAATCTTTTTATGTGGATATTTTTGTTCTCCTTTATTATGAATGAGTATTGTTCTGCCTAAGAAAAATATATAAAATAGATTCTGATTAATGTTTAAATGTGTTTCCGGGTTAATAGTGAAAATATTTTAATCTATTGTTAAATATATCATTTTAAGACATGTCTTTAGTAGTATGTATAAAGTTTTAGCTATTTGATTGCATCTATATTTGTCATTTCACGCTTTATTTTTAATAAAGAAGAGGAATCTGCAATATTTTTGGAAGTGTACCATCTCTGTCTGGAGGCAGTATTAGCGTCAATGGGAGTAGTTTTATTAAATAATGTATTGCTATAAAATGTATTCGTGAATAGTCATTTTCTATTCCCAGGCTCCATAAAAGATATTAGTATTCAACTAGGAATTTAAATTTTCGGTTCAGTTGTATGCTCGTTTAATATTCTTCGGATAAAGGTTTAGTTGCAATAACTGTTGGATTAAAGATACAGGACATTTGTTTAGATGTTATTTGATGTAATCCTTTTCGGTCCACCTTTGTATTGATAATGAAAAGTATATTATTGTAAGTGCTTATCATAGATTTTAATTTTCCTATGAGAACTTCAGAACTATCTACTATTCTAAATCAAACAATATAAATGGTTTAATACAGATGATTGACATCTGGTTAAATTTAAAATAGTTGTGATTTCGTTGGTGCCTCATTGAAATTAGGACGAGTTATTTATTAATCAAACAGTCCTGAAATAAGAGAATTGAATTGTTTTTGGGATATCATTGAATTAAATTTTATTGAATGACTCTTGTAGTAAATGGGGCTTATTTGTTAATGGGATACTAAGAAACTATAGGACCTTATAGCTTGAACGATTCTGTTGCATATTAAATTGGATAACAGTTACCAAACAATAAGTGGTGATAGTAGTACTAATCTGCATTTGAACAGCATGCTCTAGTATCCTATAAACTTTTTATCTTAAGATGCTGCTTCAACGATTTGAAGCAAGGTTTCACAAGCCGTTTCTTTTTGTGCTCCAAGTGCGGATATCCGTTTGGCGTTTGTCAGGAAAGAAATCAACTTCACTTCCATATCAGAAAAGACATTCTTCGCATTTTACGCTTCCATTTACGGAATTTAAACTTTAGGTTTGACTTCACTCTAACTACAAAGAACCTACAAGATGGATTTGATAAAGTTCTTTGAATAACTTTTACACTCTGTCAAATATGTAAAATTTTGCTCATAATTAATTATGGACATTATTGTTGAATTATATCTGAATGCTGTAGTTATTACATAGAAGGCTGAAACTTGTACTTCTATATCATAGAGGAGATGAACTTTAGTGCCATTTTCTTCTAACAGAACTTCGCCTAAAGGGATTTAGTCAGACATAAAAGAACCATAGTGGAATCACACGCATATTTTCTTCATTCTGTAGAAATCAAAGTTTTCGGAGATTCCATAATCTCAAATCTGATTGGCGGATGTAAATGTCGTTTTGGTTGGGAATCATCCCTCAATGATAACGTTTTTTTGATATAACTCCAAGCTATAATCAGGTTACGAAGACTTTTTGCGTTTAGTAAGTTGACCAACCATTATTGCAAGTAAATGGCTCGAATAACTGAAGTGCTTTTACATAACGATTACCACTGTACTTCTCTACAAAGTTTTCTAAGCTTATCGTTGTTCAAGAATTCAAACGTATTTGTCTTGATTCATTTGAGGTCGCTTTAATTAATAGATCTCAAAGGTGTGATATCTTCTTATAGATGTCTTTTACTAAAATGCCTATCTTTTCTGTGTATTAAACAGATCCGTCCCCAAGTTTAGAGATTAAACAACTTTTCTATAATATGGATGGGAGATATCCACTTTTTCTCCCGATGATAAATATGGTCATTTAAATACAATAACTCGGTACAGTGTATTAGCATACAATCATAAAAAATAAATTTCTACTCGAACTAGAATGAAATGGATTTAAACTGGAAAAAATCTATTTTTATATTCTATTGGTAGACAACCGACATATTTTTTAAAACATGTTGTAAAGTAAGAAGGGGTATTATATCCCACCATAAAGCTGATTTCAGATATGGAAAATTTACCTTCTTCTAATAACTGGCAGGCTCGATTAAGCCGTATTTTATGTATAAATTCAGTGGTTGATTCTCCTGTTATTGCTTTCAATTTCATGTGAAGGCTCGAACAACTCATATTCATTTCCCATGCGAACTGTTTTATGGAAAACTTCATATTATCTATATTTTTCTCAACTACCATATTGGCTTTTTCAAGTATTTCTTTATTCATTGTGGTATTAATTCGTTCTGTCGGCATAATGTTAGAACTATGCTCAAAAATATAGTGAGATGTATGTAGCATATTTAATGTTTTAAATTTTAAAATATTTATGGAGAATGGTTTGATTATATAATCATCAGCACCTACTCGAAAACTTTCCAATTGAGATTCTATATCTGTTTTTGTAGATAAGATATAAACAGGTATATGACGAGTAGATAGATTTTCTTTTACTAGTTTACACAGCTTAATACCATCTATTACAGGCATTATTGCATTTGTAATGATCAAATTAACTTCCTGTCTTTTTAAAATATCCAGTGCTTCTTTTCCGTTTTTCGCTTCTAATAGATAAAACAAAGAGGATAGATTATTGGATATATATTGTCGTAATTCTTCATTGCTTTCTGCTATTAAAATAGTTCCGTTTTTTGTTTTTATCACTTGTGTATTAGTGGGTTCATGCTCATCTTTCATACAAATCTTGTTTGAATATATAGAAGGTATTATATCTTGTTTCTCTTCCATGTTGTCGTTAAAGAAACTCATCTTTGTTGTATGAAGACTTGTCCTGTAGGAAAATGAATAAGAAAATAGACGATTTTGAAAATAGAGATTATCTGTATCCTCTGTTATACTGAAAACAGTTAAAGTGTAGGAGGGATTTACGCATGATAATTATTGGGGAAAAAATCAATGGTTCCATTCCTGCTGTGGCAGATGCCATTGCCCGCCGTGACGGGGAATTTATTAAAGAAAGGGCCAGAATGCAGGACGAGGCAGGAGCTACGTATATTGACTGCTGCGCTTCTGTTCCAGAGGAACAAGAGGCAGAAACCCTGAAGTGGATGATTGACTGTATTCAGGAGGTCAGCGATCTTCCGATTTCTGTGGACAGTCCAAGCGCGGAGGTGCTTGCGCAGGTGTTTCCATACTGTAAAAGACCGGGGCTTATCAATTCTGTTTCCGGTGAGGGAAATAAGATGGACGTACTGTTTCCTCTGATCGCGGATACGAAATGGGAAGTGATCTGTCTGCTTTCTGATGATACAGGTATTCCGAAATGTGCTGCAGACCGTCTGAGAGTTTTTGACAATATTATGGCAAAGGCAAAGGAGTATGGTATTCCCGAAAACTACGCCAAACGATGCGCCATTAAGGACGATGAGGACTTGGACGCATACTTCAAGGACTTGAAGCAGGAGTTCGCAAATGACGGCTTCAAAGGCGTAACCCTCCCGAATCAGCGGAAGCGAAGATTGAGAAAGAATCTGAATCTATCGCCAAGATGATTGATGAGGGAACGAAAACTATTGTTGAACAAAACAAGAATTAATTATGTCAGCAGGATTTAAGTATGACTTGGTTCCGCCCGTTGAGCAAGAGGAACGCTACGATGTCCAGACCGGTATTCGTAGACGTGGTCCGTTCAAACTTGATACGCAGAACCTGGTAGTGGGAAGTTTTCTTCCCGGATTTACACCGATTTATGCAGACTTGAAAAACAAGTTCGCTTATGCGGTAATCAATGTGAGAGTTGCGGAAGCCTATACCACTGGTGGAGAGGCTTTGTCTATCAAAGTAGCCAAGAACTCTTTGGCTTATGTGGGTATGTTTGTCGGAAGCGGTAAGAAAGGTGCAGAAGTAACGGCAATTGATAAGTCTAATGCCGGTTATGATGTATTGACTATTAAGGCTGCTTTTGGTGAGAATATCGCTAAAGATGCCGTATTATTCAATGCGGTTGCAGTTGATGGTTTAAAACAAAAGCATGTAGCTAATTCGGCTCTGTTTAACCGTACAAAGGTTGAGGACGGAATCACATTGGTTTCATTGCTTCGTACAGCCGCAGAGATTGAACCTTCAAAATTGGTTATGCCGTTCTCTGAGAACGATAAAGCCAACATGAAGGGATGGTTTGAGTTTAACGAGTAAGGAGGTAGGATATGTTTTTAACGATTCAAACATTATTCGATGATGCGAACATCGTTTCCGCTATCATCAGACGTGTGAACCAGACACGCAAGGACACAATCTATTGGCAACAGTATCTTACTTTCCGCAGAGTAACTACTCGTGTGTTCAAGGATTATATCGGTTCTGTAACCGGAGTTATGGCCGGCTCTATCAATTCACGTTTTGGAGAGAAACCCATTCGTGAACGCAGGAATTATCGGTTCAGGATATGGTTGAGATTGCCTATTTGGGTGATGCTTATCAGATGTCTATTGACCGTCTTTCCGAATTGCAGGATTTGATTGACAAGTTCAATGCAGCTAAGCCAGCCGACCAAAAGGCTGCAATGGAAGAGATTGTAAACTTCCTGGCAGACGACTACCGTCAGATTACCCTTGCTGCCCACAAGCGTATGGATATTATTGTCGGTGCGCTGTTGATGCTTGGTGAAGCCACCGTTTACAACAAAGACGCTGCAATCACTTCCGGTCAGACCAATAATAAACTGCTGGAGATTACCCTTCCGTTCAATTTTATCAAGCCGAAAAGTGGAGATGTGGTTGTGGACGGAAAGAATATGTTTATCTCTTATTTGAGAGAGAAACTTCATTCCTTGGCACCGGACTATGGCGTTTATGCCAAGATGGTTATGACTCGTGCATCTTTCAACAAGCTTATTCTTGGTTCATCTGAATTTGGTGAGCAGTACAAGATGATTCTTGGTTCTAATGAGATGAAGTTGAGTACGGGATTGGTTTCCTCTTCTTTGGCTTCCGAAGTGTTCACCGGCATTGGTCTACCTCGCATCGAAATCAAGGAGGACTACGTGAAAGACCAGACGGGAAAGAATGTGCAGATTTACGCGGATAACCGTATTACTCTGTTACCTTCTGACAACATTGGTTATATGCGCCATCATACCCCGTATGAAGCGACAGACCCAGTACAAGGACGTACTTATATCCCGTCAGAGGGGCAGATGCTTATCTCTAACTACCGTGACAAAAACGGTCGCTACATGGAATATACGGCAGAGTGGATTCCGCAGATTTCCAATCCAGATTTGATAACCAATTTCGATTTGAGCGAAATTGCATCCATCCAATCAGCATAAGGGGGTAGGATATGAAAGTAAAGGTTATATCAGTTTTCCGCGACAAGTTCACCGGAAAGTATTATACTCCCGGTGAATTGATTGAAGTCGGTGAGGAAGCCCGTGTGCTGGATATGGAAAGCCGCAGACTCGCTGAACGGATTGAGGTGAAAGCTCCCGAAGTGAAAGCCCCTGAAGAAAAGAAAGAGGTGAAAATTTCCCTCTTTGAAAAGGAGTTTGAGAAGAAGGCTTTGATTGATGCTTTGAAGTCTATCGGTGCGCAGGCTTCCGGCAATATGAAAGAGGAAACTCTTTTGGCTAAGGTTGCAGAACTGGATGAAGAATCAACAGCCAAACTGAAAGAAGCATTAGGTATCGAGTAAAAGGATAGGGTAGTGCTTCTACCTTCCATTGTCTAATTTTATAAATCAGAAAAGAAATGAAGAATTTTATTTTTGTCCATGTGTGGCTTTTTAATGATGTCTTTGGTTTCGTTGAGCGTGCAGGCATCGAGTGTGGAATCTTCTAAGTGTGAGTATGTGACTCCATCGGTTGATGCCAGTCTGCCGGATATTCAGTTTATCACTTTGGAAACGGCTCCGGCTGATTGTGTTGTACTGACCATGCCACAGACTATATTCTTGGTTACAAATAACCCGGCTATGATGTGTTCGATAAAAGAGGAAGCGGCTATTCAAGGGATACGAATTAATGTTCCCAAATGCCCGTTCAGATACATCTATAAATCAAAGTATTGCACGCATTATAGCTATACCGCATATAGTAAGCTGATTACACCATATTGATTGATAACAGTCATGAGTAACAAGGAGTTTGTATTAAGCGTATTTGATAAGAATCCCCCGTCTAATCTTGTAGTT
>ENA-OQJB01000353-OQJB01000353.1-human-gut-metagenome-genome-assembly--contig:-NODE-353-length-24790-cov-3.949195_pt1 | contig 24790 bp, 20 predicted proteins | sample MGYA00242599_ERZ504765 | MGnify/ENA primary metagenome ERZ504765 (study PRJEB26092, sample SAMD00036354) | human gut metagenome | host: Homo sapiens | study: EMG produced TPA metagenomics assembly of...
TAATAATCCGAATTTCAGGAATACATTCACCCTATACTTGTCTATGTGAAAGAAAAATTCAAAGATTATTTGAAACCTATAAATATAGAAATAGAGTAAAAGTGGTAAAATAGCTACTCATGCTGATTTGCTGGATTTATAAAAAAAGGGGATGAAAAAGGATACCGGGATGCCATCGAAAGACATTTTGAGGTTTATAAGATTTTCAAGGTCAATCGGAGTCAGGAGTTGATGGCAGAAAAAGAAAGTAGTGAAAAGGTAGAAGGGATATGAAAAGACTACATTTCATCATTTTATGTTTATCCTTAATAATATTGTTTATGAATACATCTTGTTTGAGAAAAAGGAAAAGAGGATAGAGGTGCAATGGGAAAACTCATTGCTGCTTCCAGGATGCGCCGGCATGCCGGAGAACGTCGGATTAGCAGGTGCATATTCCGGGATAGTGGAAGGAAAGTTGCTTGTGCTGGGCGGAGCTAACTTTCCTGACAAGTATCCTTGGGAAGGAGGAACGAAAACTTGGTGGTCTACTTTATATAGCTATGATTTACAAACGGGAAAATGGACTGTTTATGATGATTTTCTCGATCGCCCGCTTGCTTATGGAGTTTCAATAAGTCTGCCGGAAGGATTGTTGTGTATTGGAGGGTGTGATCGTACGCAGTGTAGTGATAACGTTTTCCTGATAAAGAAAGAAGAAGATTCATTTGTGATAGACTCTGTCAGTTATCCATCTTTGCCGGTTCCGTTGGCGAATGCAACGGGAGCAATGGGTGATAACTGTATTTATATTGCTGGGGGGCAAGAGACTATGGTAAATGAACAGTCGACTCATCATTTTTACATGCTTGATTTGATGCATAAAGAAAGAGGATGGCAAGAAATGCCGGATTGGAATGGTCCTTCTCTTTCCTATGCAGTAGGTGTGGCTCAAGGGGAACGATTTTATCTTTTCAGCGGAAGAAGTTATGCTCCGGATGAGGCGATGGTAGAACATACGGAGGGGTACGTATTTGAGCCAGGCGTTGGAAAATGGAGTAAAATGATCGGTTCTTTTCCTGTAATGGCGGGGACTGGTATACCATACGGGGAGGATAAGATTCTGCTATTTGGGGGAGTGGAAGAGATTCTTCCTACATCTTCCGAGCATCCGGGATTCAGCCGTAAGTTACGATTAGTCAGTACAAGTACGAATTCTCTGGTAGATTCGCTCGAATGTCCTTATCGCATTCCGGTTACTACGAATGTTGTTTCTGTCGGAAATCAGGTATTCATCGTAAGTGGTGAGGTACAGCCGGGAATACGGACGCCATTTATTCTGAAGGGAAGTTTCTAGAAATAAAATGAAATATCAAATCTAATTAAATGCATTATGAACAATTATGAAAGACTGGAAGGGATGGTTGCGGCCACCTTCACCCCAATGGATGAAAATGGGGATGTAAATTTATCTGTTATTGAAAAATATGCTGATTGGATCGCATCAACTCCTATTAAAGGGGTGTTTGTGTGCGGTACGACCGGTGAATTCTCTTCGCTGACGATTGATGAACGTAAATTAATTCTTGAAAAATGGGTTGCTTCGGCTGGTAAGCGGTTCAAAGTGATTGCCCATGTAGGTTCAAACTGTCAGCGGAGTGCTATGGAACTGGCATGTCATGCGGAAAAAGCAGGAGCCGATGCCATTGCTTCAATAGCTCCGTCTTTTTTCAAGCCGGGAACGGTAGATGAGTTGATCGATTTTTTTGCTCCGGTTTGCAGGTCTGCCAGTGGACTGCCTTTCTATTACTATAATATGCCGTCGATCACAGGGGTTAATTTGCCGGTAGATAGATTTTTGGTAGAGGGTAAGAAGAAAATACCAAACTTGGTAGGTACTAAATTTACTCATAATAACCTGATGGAGATGGGGGCTTGCATCGATTTGGAGCAGCATAAGTTTGAAGTTCTGCATGGCTTTGACGAGATTCTGATTGCAGGTTTATCAATGGGAGCTGTGGCAGGCGTAGGAAGTACATATAATTATATTCCCAATGTTTACCATGCCATTTTTGAATCAATGAAGCAAAATGATGTGGAAACAGCACGTGTCTGGCAAATGAAATCTATACGTACAGTGGAAGTTATCATTAAATATGGTGGAGGCGTACGTGGAGGTAAAGCTATCATGAAATTAATAGGTATTGATTGTGGCAGTTGTCGTTTACCGATAAAACCTTTTTCAGTTGAGGAGTATGACAAATTAAAAGGTGATTTAGATGCAATAAATTTCTTCGATTTTTAGATATAAAAAGAGGAGATGACAGTAAAAGTATATTGCTGGGGTTTAGCTATTTTACTTTCTGTCATTCCCCTCAAATCTAGTTAAATGCGTTCAAAATTACCTAAAATAAAAATACTATGAAAGTAAGAAGGGAAATATTAATCATATTTTCAATGATTTTATTATTGGTATTGCCAGCCACGTCTTTGGGTAAAGAAATAAAATGGGTGCTGGAACGACCGGTAATTCCTGTGTTGGTGAAGAAATCGGCAAGTCCTGTATTAAAGGTTACTCTAATCAGGGCAGACAATCAACCTTACGCCATTCAGCAAATAGATTTAGATTTATTAGGGAGTACAGATGTGGCAGATGTTGTTTCTGTTGCTATATATGGTACACAAGAAAATGGACTGATAGATACATCCCGTTTGCTATATAAAGCGCTTCCCGCTGCACGTAAAATATCATTTACTGATAAAGTACAGGTAAATCAGGATTCTTTGTCTTTTTGGGTAGCCGTGACGTTGAAAGATACGGTTTCATTGGATCATTGTATTCAGCTTAACTGTAACCGGATTAAAAACGACTAAAAGGCAATCTAGAAAATCTACGGAAAAAGGAAGTAAACCTTTGCGGGTAGGAGTAGCGGTACGGCAGAAAGGACAGGATGGGTGTGTTTCGTCACGTATTCCGGGATTGGCTACTAGCAATCAAGGAACTTTGTTAGCCATTTTTGATGCCCGTTATGACTACTCTCGTGATTTGCAAGGAAATATAGACATTGCTCTTCATCGGAGTACAGATCAGGGATTGACCTGGCAACCTGTTCAGACTGTATTAGATATGGGAGAATGGGGCGGCTTGCCGCAGAAATACAATGGAGTGAGCGATGCTTGTATTCTAGTCGATAAAAATACAGGTGACATTTATGTAGCCGGATTGTGGATGCATGGCCTGCTGGATAAAGATGGCAAGTGGATAGAAGGATTGAATGAAAGTAGCACGGTCTGGACACACCAGTGGAAAGGAAAAGGCTCCCAACCCGGAACAGGACTAAAAGAAACCTGCCAGTTTATGATAGCGAAAAGTACGGATGACGGTCTTAGCTGGAGTTTTCCGGATAATATAACCGCAAAGACGAAGCATCCTGAATGGTGGCTGTTTGCACCGGCACCGGGACAAGGGATTACGTTGAAGGATGGTACGTTGGTATTTCCCACACAAGGACGTGATGAAAAGGGACTTCCTTTCTCAAATATTACGTATAGTAAAGATCACGGAAAGACGTGGGTGACCAGCAACTCTGCATATCAGGATGTAACGGAATGTAGTGTCGTACAATTGAATGATGGTGCCCTGATGTTGAACATGCGCGACAACCGGAACAGAGGACATAAAGAGGTGAACGGTCGGAGAATTTGTACGACTACCGATTTGGGAGCGAGTTGGAAGGAACATCCTACTTCAAGAAAGGCACTGGTGGAACCTACCTGTATGGCAAGCCTGCACCGACATGAATATATAGAAGAAGGAAAAAAGAAAAGCATGCTTCTCTTTGTAAATCCGAATGATTATGGGAAAAGGGATAAACTGACTTTGAAAGTGAGTTTTGATGATGGAATGACCTGGCCGAAGGAACATTGGATTCTTTTCGACCAATATCGCAGTGCCGGATATTCCTGCATTACGTCCATAGATGAAAATTCAATAGGCATATTATATGAGAGCAGTCAGTCGGATTTAGCTTTTATAAAAATCGATTTAACGGAGATTTTAAAGTAAACAGGCATGAATAATAAAACTTCAAATATATATCCCTGGGTAGTAGTCGGACTATTGTGGGGTGTTGCTTTGCTGAATTATATGGACAGGCAAATGCTTTCCACTATGCGAATTCCGATGATGGAGGATGTCCGGGAATTGGAATCGGCTGCCAATTTTGGTCGTTTGATGGCTGTCTTCCTGTGGGTATACGGACTGATGAGTCCTTTGTCGGGTATCATCGGTGACCGTGTGAACCGTAAATGGTTGATTGTAGGTAGTCTGTGTGTATGGTCGGGAGTTACTTATCTGATGGGCTATGCCACCACTTTCAATCAACTCTATTGGTTGCGTGGGATTATGGGAGTTAGTGAAGCACTGTATTTACCTGCTGCTTTGTCTCTGATTGCCGATTTTCACAAAGATAAAACTCGTTCGCTGGCTGTGGGAATACATATGACGGGATTATATGTAGGACAGGCTATCGGTGGGTTCGGAGCTACTTTTGCAGCAATCTATTCCTGGCATACCACGTTTCATTGGTTTGGCATTATAGGTGTAGGTTATGGTATTATTCTGGCATTTTTCCTACGTGATAAAGAGAGAGGAAATGTCTCGGAGAATCAGAAGATGAAAAAGATTCCGGTATTGAAGAGCTTGGGAATGTTATTCTCTAATGTCTTCTTCTGGGTTATCTTATTTTATTTCTGTGTGCCGGGTACTCCGGGATGGGCGGCAAAGAATTGGTTACCAACTCTTTTTTCTGATAGCTTGTCTATTGATATTTCAGTAGCAGGTCCTATGTCTACCATTTCTATAGCCTTATCTTCACTCTTCGGAGTATTGGCAGGTGGATACATCTCGGATCAATGGGTATTAAAAAATGTACGTGGAAGAGTTTATACTGGTGCGTTGGGTTTGGGGCTTATCATACCTTCCCTGCTGTTTATCGGATATGGTCATTCTATTTTTGCATTGGTCATGGGAGCGGTGTTATTCGGAATAGGTTTTGGTATGTTTGATGCAAATAATATGCCTATTCTTTGTCAGTTTGTATCTGCACGTTACAGGGCAACCGCTTATGGTATTATGAATATGTGTGGTGTATTTGCCGGAGCTGCTATTACGAGCCTTTTAGGCGAATCAATGGATGCCGGACACCTGGGACGTGATTTTGCACTGCTTGCTATATTGGTACTGGCTATGCTGGTTATTCTGGTCACTTGTCTGCGACCTAAAACAATTGATATGAAAGATTAATTTTCAAATTTTAATTTTATATTTTATGAAAAACTCAATAAAGCATACGAATAAAATATTATCGGTGTTATTTGCTTTTTTATTTATTTCCCTAAATATTCAAGCAGATGATATCAGTTCTAAAGAAATTAAAGTCTCTGGTATAGTACAGGATCAAACTGGGGTAGAATTGCCCGGAGTTTCAATTTCTGTAAAAGGAATAGATAAAGGTACCATTACCAATGCGTCCGGTGAATTCTCAATAATGGTTTCTCCTGACGCTACTCTTATTGTTTCTTTTGTAGGAATGGAAACAAAAGAAATTGCAGTCAAAGGGCGTAGAAATATTGTTATTGTTTTGAAAGAGAGTTCTGTATTGCTTGATGAAGTTGTAGCTATAGGCTATGGAAAACAATCAAGGGCATTAATAACCAATTCTATTTCTAAGATAAATAAGGAAGAATTCCAGAAGGCACCCGGACAGAATCCATTATTACAGTTACAAGGAAAAGTGCCTGGTCTGTCTTTACAGATTTCTAGTGGGCAGCCTGGAGCTGATCCTCAATTATTTATTCGTGGAGGAAGTTCAACTTCGCCGGAAAGTGATACGCCTTTAATAATTATTGATGGTATAATATCACAAGGTTTTAGAAATATATCAGATATGAATCCGGCAGATATAGAATCTATAGAGGTCTTGAAAGATGCTGCTTCTACTGCTATCTATGGTTCCAGAGCAGCCAATGGTATTATTCTTGTCAAGACTAAATCCGGTCAGAAAGGGAAACCTGTTGTGAGTCTGCGATACACATACGGAGTGGAACAACAACCTCAGCGAATCCCATTATTGAATGCACGGGATTATATAACATTATCTCGTTCGAATATTGCCAAATTTAATCAGGCAGACTTAACTTATAATGGAAAAGAAGATCAGGCTAAATTTTTGAGCGGTTCATTTGGTATGTCAACCGGAAATCCTAGAAACTCAAAGAATACGCTTGAGTTTTTGGATGTTTATCTTCAAAAGTATGGTCAAGGTTATGTCAGTAACTTGTTGGAAAACGAAGGATGGCAGACAATGGCAGATCCTGTTACAGGTAAACAACTTATTTTTCAGGATAATGACTTTCAGAAAGCCACCTTTACAACTGGGCAGAAGCATGAAATAGATTTGAGCATTAGTGGAGGGACGGAAGCTATTAACTATTATGTAGGATTAAGATATTTGAATCAGGATGGTATTCTTCGAGGTACGAATTATAAGAATTACAGCGTTTTGTTTAATGGAAACTATAAATTGAGTGAAGCATGGAGTCTGTCTACTAAAGCTAGTTTGCAGGTGAGAGATGCTGTAGGAGGTGGAAATACAGTTAATACTATATCACGAAGCATATTGACTCCACCAACTTACCGCTTGTATTATGAAGATGGAACTCCGGCTCCGGGTGAAGGAATTTCTTCTTTCAGAAGCAGATTGCATGAAATTTATTATAAGACTAACTATGATGATACCAATGTATATAGGACAACTTTCCAATTAGGTGCAATTTGGAATATTCTGCCTGGCTTGATATTAAAGCCTACAGCCTATTATTTCGGTACGGAAGGTATAGAAAATTATTTTCAGGCAGATAATGAAACAACCGGAAATACAATTCGTCCGGCTTCTGCCAAACATAATTTTGACAGGCATTTGCAGGGAGATTTAGTGCTTTCGTATGATAAGAAAGTGAAAGATCATAATATTGGAGTCGTAGCAGGTGCCAGCTATACTCATGATTATAGTTATAGGCTTTCTGCAAGTGGCAGTGGTTCTTCCATAGATTTAATTCCGACATTAAATGCAACGGCAGATAGTACTCAGCGGGCAAGTTCGACTAAAACAATGGAAGCCACTTTGAGTTATTTCGGACGTGTAAATTATGATTATAATGGCAAATATCTTTTCTCCATCAGTATGCGTGCCGATGGTTCTTCGCGATTTGCGGAAGATAATAAATGGGGATTTTTCCCGGGAGTATCTGCTGGGTGGAATATGCATCGGGAAAACTTCTATAAACCATTGGAAGCTATCGTTAGTCGTTGGAAATGGCGTGCTAGTTGGGGGCGCACAGGTAACAACAATTTGAGTGTGGCTAATTCGAGAGGAGAATATAAGATTACAGATACCAACTATCAGGGCTCTGTCGGCATATTAAATACAACATTGAAAAATTCGCAGTTGCGCTGGGAAACAACAGAATCCTATGACATCGGGGTTGATTTGGGCTTTTTCAATAATAGATTAGGACTGTTAATTGACTATTACAACAAACTGACATTTGACAGATTGTATGATGAACCTTTATGGAGTTCTACCGGATTTAGTTCCATTAAGAGTAACTATGGATCTGTTAGAAACTCCGGAGTAGAGATTGAGTTGAATGCTACTCCTATTCAAACTAAAGATTTCTCATGGGATTTAGGGTTGACATTTGCTTATAACAAAGGAGTGGTAGTAGACTTACCGGATAATGGAGAAGAAAAGCATCGTGTAGGAGGAAACTTTGTTTATGATCCTGCAACTGGAGGGACAAAAAAAGTGGGTGGTATTGCCGAAGGTGAGAGATTTGGCGGAAGATGGGCTTTTTCATTACTTGGGAACATATCAGACTGAAGAAGAAGCGGCCAAGGCACCTAATGACCCGAACGCACAAGGAAGAAAGAAACATGCGGGAGATGCAATATTTGAAGATGTAAATAATGATGGACAATTGGACTCTAAAGACATGATTTTCATGGGATATGTTCGTCCCGATAAAGTCGGAGGAATTATTAATACATTGAAATACAAAGGACTAACCGTGCGAATCGTTATGGACTGGGCTATGGGGCATGTAATAGACAATGGCTTCAAAGGACAGATAATGGGTAGCTCACGTAATAATAATAATGCCATCAAAGAGGCAATGACCAATTCTTGGCAGAGTGCGAATGATGGAAGCAAATATCCTAAATATACTGTTCAGAGTGACTATGATTATCAATATAGAAATCATATGAGATGGGATAATCAGATCGGAAGCTCTGCAAGTGGTAGTACTAATAATAGCTTGTATTTTAGCAAGGGAGATTACCTGGCATTCAGGGAAGTGTCTTTAAGTTATATGTTGCCATTATCTTGGATTAGAAAGATGAGACTCAGTGCTGTGGAAGTTTTTGCAGGAGCGTATAATATTGGTTATATAAAAAAATATGATGGCATGTTCCCTGAAATATATACTGGTGTTGACTATGGTATTTATCCGAGACCCAGACAATATAACATGGGAGTAAAAATTAATTTCTAATTAAATAAGACTCATAATTATGAAACAATTTAAATCAATACTATTAGGCATTTCTTTATTCTTGTTACATTCGTGTAACTTACTGGATGTAGATACTGTTTCAAGCATTACCGGAGATGGATACTGGAATACAAAAGGCGATGTAGAAAGTTATATGATCGGTATTTATACCAAATTGCGCGATACATCGAATTCTACTCTTCATTTTGAAGACAGAGGAGATGCCTTTACAACAGGGCTGGAAGGTGGCCCTTCTAATTTATGGGCGCAAAACCTCACATCGCAAAATGGTTATAGCTGGTCGAGCTATTACTCTGTAATACAACATTGTAATATGTTACTGAAGTATACTCCCGGAATAGATTTTGGTGTAGAGGCTGATAAAAACAGATTATTGGCAGAGGCGTATTGTATCAGAGGGTATATGTATTTCTGTATTGCCCGGATATGGGGGGATGCCCCTTTGGAACTGGAACCGACAGAAAGTTCAAATAAGCCTAAGTTAGCAAGAGAACCCGCGGAGGAAGTTTTGGCACGTGCTCTAAGTGATGTAAATACGGCAATTGATCTTTTTCCGGAAGAAAGTTATGCAAATGGAAAAGGAAGGGCATCGAAGCCGGCATGCTATGCATTGAAAGCCGATATTTTGCTATGGAAAGCAAAAGTGATGAATGGATCGGAACAAGATTTGAAAGATGTCATAACTTATGCGGATTTGGCAAGTAAAGGACTTTCACTGGAAGATAACTTTGCAGATATTTATGGAACTAAATATGGGAAAGAAGTGATATGGACTATCCATTTCGAAATTTATGAAAAGGAAGCTCAGTATAGTCAGAGTCTGAAGCCAAGAGATGTTTTTGTAGAAAAGGCGGTCAATAAGGATGAAATTCCTTATGCTAAAGGAGGAGCTCGCAGCACTTATGCACCAAGTCCGTTTTTGATAGGTCTTTTTAATGCTAATCCGGCAGATATCAGAACCAAAGACTCTTATATCACTGCAAAGGATGCGGACGGAAATGAAATAGGGACTTTTGATAATAAGATGAAGGGAACAAAAACAGAAGGAGATCGTACCTATGACTCAGATATAGTTATATATCGGCTTGCAGAGATGTATTTATTTAAAGCAGAAGCCTATGCGGCGTTAAATCAAACGCCACAGGCTATTATTGAACTGAATAGAGTCAGAGATCGTGCCAAGATTGGAACTTATAGTGGAAGTACCAATAAAATAGCAGTGGAGAAAGAAATTCTGAACGAGCGTGCAAGAGAGTTATATCTTGAGAGGAAAAGATGGCCCGATCTTCTTAGATTTCATTATGGTGGAACGATTGATGTTTATCAGGAGGTCCCGAACTTAAAGAAAAAGTCGATGATAATATTATCATTCCATTATATCTTGCAATCCCATTGAGCGATATAAATATCAATCCTAATTTAAAACAAACTCAAGGATATGAAAACCTATAAGATTATTACATGCGTATTTCTTTTTACAAGTATGTTTACACAGGCTTGTCAAAAAGATGATGAGACACAAGGAAACCCAACTCCTGTTCCACCGGAAGAAGAAGTGCCTTCGTCCGAATTCAACTATATTTATAATCAAGGGACGGATGGTTTTGAACTCTATCGAATACCTGCTATTGTTAAAAGTAAAAGCAATACTTTATTAGCTTTTGCTGAAGCTAGAAAAGCTCGAAGTAATGGAGATAGCGGAGATATAGATCTTGTAGTCAAACGTTCGTCGGATAATGGAAAAACATGGAGTAAACAGATTACGATATGGAATGATGGACAAAACACTTGTGGAAATCCCGTGCCTATTGTTGACGACAGAGGTAGAATACATCTGCTTATGACTTGGAATTTCCAGACTGATAAATGGGGGGCAATAACCAATGGTACCGGAGAAGACAGCCGACGTCCGTACTATACATATTCTGATGATGACGGCATTACTTGGGCGCAACCAGTTGAAATAACTTCTTCTGTAAAAAAGAAAAATGGGATTGGTATGCTACCGGTCCGTGCCATGGTATTCAGATTCAAAAGGGAATACATAAAGGAAGATTAGTTGCTCCAAACTATTTTACAACTCGGGAGAGTGGAAAGGTCACGAGTTATTCTCATATCATTTATTCTGATGATTACGGAAAAACATGGAAACCAGGAGAACCTACTCCTGTCGGTGGTGTTGGAGAATGTTCTGTAGCCGAGATAGGAGAGGGAACGTTAATGTTGAATATGAGAGCAGATGAAGGCTTTTATCGGAAAAGTTGTACTAGCATAGATGGAGGACTTACTTGGTCTTCACCTCAAATTAGCATTGATCAAATAGACTGTAAGTGTCAGGGTAGTATATTATCAATAGGAGGAGCTGTTTTTCTTTCGAATGCTGCTTCCGCTACGGAACGTATTAATATGACTATCAAAAAAAGTCGGATAATGGGAAAAACTGGAAGGGACAATATACAGTTTATGAAGGTAACTCTGGTTACTCTGATATAGTTGAGCTCTCTGATTCACAGATTGCTATTATCTATGAGGGAGGAGAAAAACGATATACGGATGGGCTGGCATTTAAAGTTGTTAGCATAAAATCAATACAATGAATTTAATACATTACTGATATGAAAAGAAAACTATATATTTATTACAGTGTATTGTTGTGATATTGTTATTGGCTTGTTCTGAAGATGATTTGCAGTCCTTGCAAGCTGCTTTCGAATCAGATCTTCAGGAAGTCACAATCGGAGAAAGTATTACTTTCAAAGACATATCTACTGGTGAACCTTCTAAATGGAATTGGCGGTTCGAAGGTGGAGAACCAGAAACCTCAATCTTATTTAGTCCTAATGTTGTATATAATAAGCCTGGAGTTTATTCGGTTACCTTGTCTGTCGGACGCGGAGAAGAAGCAAACGAAATGGTGAAGGAACAATATATTACTGTTAACTATCCGTCGCAGATAACTGTTGACTTCTCTGCAGATAAAACTACTGCTACAAATGAAGATGTTATTTCTTTTAAAGATTTGTCCAAAGGCTATCCGAATGAGTGGTTATGGAGTTTCACACCTAAAGAAGGTGGAGCAGTTATCACTTCAACAGAACAAAATCCACAAATGACACTTTCTCCGGGAATCTATACTATTAAATTGACAGCTAAGAATCCCAAAGCGTCTTCGGACAAAGTAAGAGAGGATTATATTACTGTTATTGATAAAAATGCGATTGCCGCTGATTTTGGTGCACAATGCCGGAATACTTATGCCGGGGGATATATTAACTTCTTGGATAAGACATTAGGAACGGTTGAAGAATGGGAATGGACATTTGAAGGAGGTACTCCAGCCAGTTCTGTAGAACAAAATCCTGTAGTGCAATATAATAATCCAGGAAAATACAAAGTGACGTTGAAAGCTAAAAACTCAGTAAATAGCTCTACGAAAGAGAAAGAAGGTTATGTATATGTTGTTTCTGCAGAAAAGTTAGTATTGTATTTGCCATTCGATGGTGATAATAAAGATGCAGGTCCAAATCAATTGAATCCTGAGGAACTTACGGCAGGAGCTGGTTCCAGTGTATATAATTCTCAGGCGCGCTTTTCCGGAGAAAGTGCTGAATGTCGATTTGCAGCACACTTCCAAGGCGACAAGCAAAATTATTCAATTTTGTCTATTCCTGAAGAAGGATTGAAGAATCATTATACGGATAGTGAATTTACAGTTGCATTTTGGGTGAAGGTTTCAAATATGACAGCTAAGAATGCAGTCTTTCATCAAGGTGTGGGACCTGGTGCTACTTATACCGATCCTGTGCCCAGACAAAGTTGGTTTAGACTTGATACCAGTGGTAAAACTGTTGTTTTCTGTGTAGAATACAAGGGAAAAGCAGGAAACTGGGCTGAATATGAAGGTAAACGAATGGATGACGGTGAGTGGCATCACTATGTATGTATTTATAAGAAAGTGGATGGAAAAAGAGATAGTTATTTGTATATAGATGGGCAGAAAGTTATTGAAAAGAAAGGGGTTGTTGACAAGGTGGTAGATAATTGGCCATACTATATTGGTTGTAACTATCGATTTACTAATGGAGAATTTGCACCTGAGAACTTCTTGAATGGTTATCTGGATGATTTTATTTTGTATAACAGAATATTGTCAGAAGAAGAAATACAAGATTTATACAATAACTAAAAACTAATTGTGGAACTTCTCTTTTAATCAGTAAAAGAGAAGTTCCACATTCAATTAATATCAGAATATGAAAAAACTTTTTCTATTGATTTTCATGCTTGTAAATTGCATTGGTTTATATGCACAACAGGTAATGGAGACAAGTGAAGCATACAAGAAGGCGGATGAATTATTAAAGAAGCTGACAATTGAGGAAAAAGCGCTCATGGTTAGGGGCTATAATAAGTTTTTTATCAAAGGTTTTGAAGAAAAAGGAATACTTCCTGTTTATTTGTCGGATGCGACACAAGGGGTTAATATCCGGAATAATTTGCCTGATCCTAACGTTGTAAAGCAACTGGAACGTTCAACAGCTTTTCCTTCTCCCATTTTGCTAGCCTCAACATTTTCACCGGAGTTATCTTACCAATATGCTAAAGCTATTGGAGAAGAATGTAGAGCTGGAGGAATTGAGGTTTTGTTAGGTCCCGGATTAAATATCTATCGACAGTCTCAATGTGCCAGAAATTTTGAATATTTTGGAGAAGATCCCTATTTGGTATCTCAAATGGTCAGTCAATATGTGACCGGACTTCAAAGTACGGGTACAGCGGCATGTTTAAAGCATTTCTACGGGAATAATACTGAATTTTATCGTAAACGGAGTAATTCCATTATCGGAGAACGTGCTATGAATGAAATCTATTTGCCGGGTTTTAAAGCTGGGATAGATGCAGGAGCTATGTCTGTAATGACTTCTTATAATCAGATCGATGGCGAATGGGCAGGACAAAGTTCGTATGTAATAAAGAAGATTCTTAGAGAAAAGCTGGGATTTAAATGGTTGGTTATGAGTGACTGGAATTCTGTGTGGGATTTGGAAAAGGTTATTAAATCAGGTCAAAATCTGGAAATGCCGGGTTCATATAATTTTGGAGTATCAGTATTGGATTTATATCATGAAAAGAAAATAACAGAGAAGGATTTAGACGATATGATACGGCCCACTTTGGCTACTTGTGTTGCCATGGGATTTTATAGCAGGCCTAAGTATGACACGACTTTGTTAAGTAAATATCCTGAACATGAGCAGACTGCGAGGCGAGTTGCAGAAGAAGGTGTGGTATTACTTAAAAACAGGAATGAAATTTTACCGCTTGATCCTACAAAAAATAGAAAAATATTATTAACCGGTAAATTTGTATATGAAATACCTCGTGGCTATGGTGCGGCAGAAGTGATAGGGTATAATAATGTAAGTCTGATTGATGCTTTGCAGAAAGTCTTTGGGCGAACTGTATATTATATTGAAAAGCCTACTGTGGCAGAGATAAAAGAGGCTGATGTTGTTTTATTGAGTATGGGTACACGGGATAAAGAAGCCGTAGAACGTCCGTTTGCTTTACCTAGGGAAGACGAATCATTTATGCGCTATATCACTAAAAATAATCCTAACACTATTGCTATTATCAATACTGGGTCTGCGATTGATATGTCAGCATGGAACGAACAATTAGCAGCTTTGATTTATGGTTGGTATGGAGGACAATCTGGATTTGAAGCACTTACTGATATTATTATCGGAAAAGTAAATCCATCAGGAAAATTACCGATGACTATAGAAAGGTCATTTAAAGATTCACCGGCATGGGGATATTTGCCACAAGGGGCATCACTCTATAATGAGCTTAAAAATGAGCATCTTATTAATGTGTATGATGTTAATTATAAGGAAGATGTATTAGTTGGATATAGGTGGTATGATACAAAGAAGATAGAACCGCTTTATCCTTTTGGATATGGACTATCCTATACAACATTTGCTTTGACAAAACCACGATTATCATCTAACAAGATGAATGATAAACAGACTATAAAATGTTCTGTTACTCTTACGAATACAGGTAAGTGTGAAGGAGCTGAGGTGGTACAATTATATATCAAAGAGAACCAGCCAAGTGTATTACGTCCCGAAAAAGAACTAAAAAGATTTGAGAAAGTATCCTTGAAACCTGGGGAAAATCGAATCCTTGAGTTTATAATAACTTCCAAGGATTTAGCTTTTTGGGATGATCAGACACATAGTTGGAAAACAAATACTGGACAATATACAATTTTTCTAGGAACATCCTCCAGGCATATAAATCAAACTCTTTCTTTTATAAAAGAATAGGAATACTTTTAGGGCTACTTTGTGGATGCCGATGATAGAATTTGCCTTTAAGCATAAATTAATAAAACTACAGTCTGATAATTATTTAGATTGTAGTTTTTTGATAATATCTCATTCATTTATTATTTAATGGTGGAGTTGTCTTATTTATTTGGCCAATTCTGTATATTTGCAGACATATATTACAATATCATGAAAATTATATTTATTAATACACTTCGTATCCTGATGATTCTCGTGATTATTATTTCATGTGGAGTTGCCTGTGTAGTATACGAAGATACATTGGCTGCCTGGTGGATACCTATTGGAGTGGCACTTATAATAGTGATAGCAACAATTCCTTTCTATAAAGGATGGATTTGGCTGACAACAATGGATAATAAAGTAATTAATTGTTGTTGCCATTTGGTTTGTGTCGGTGCTATCAGTTGTGTATTGTTTCTTGGGGGGAATTACTGGTTCGCCGATTCTGCTTCCACGCATGAAGAGGAAGTCATGGCACAGAAAAAATATATAGAAACACATAAGAAAACTCGTAGGGTCGGCAGACATCGTTATGTGTCGGATGGCGTTCGTAAAGAATATTATTTGCAGGTAGCTTTTGAAAATGGGAATGTAGAAACATTGCATGTATCTCCTTCTACTTATAATAAGACAAAGACAGGTCGGCCGAAGATTCTGACTTTGCAAAAGGGCTTATTTGGGTTGCCTGTAATTACCAAAGGACTTTAATGAAAGTCACACCACCTTTAGAATGGGTTATATATTCTTTAAAAGCGATGTGACTTTATTAAAAGGTGAGGCTGCTTTCAAAGTGGAAGTTGCGCAGCTTATCGTTAGATTAATCGTTAGCCTTCACATCTTTGTCGTTATTTCTTCATTCATTTCTTTCTTTATTTCATCTTGCTAATTTGCATTTAGTCTACAAATGGGACGCGTTCGTCTCATTTGAAATTAGTGCTGATCTCTCCCTTATCTTCGTGACGAATAAAAATAGGAATAAAATCATGAAGATGAATAAAACTAGATTATTGGAGAAATATCTATTCAGTCCGGCGTCTCTTTAGATGAGTGTGGGACAGTATTCAAAACTTTTGAAAAAGTTCTAAGTGAAGAACTTTCCCGTAAAATGTATCGTTATGGCGGATGGATCCTATTATTGACCGCTTTATTTGTGTCTGTAACAGTATTCAGCCAGACAACAGGACGGAAAGGACGTCCGATGCAGACCATCCGTGGGATTGTTATAGATGGAGACTCGAAGTTTCCGATACCGTATGCAACAGTAAAGCTATCTGAAAAAGAGGGGGCGGGTACGATAACAGACAGTCTTGGTCGTTTCAGTATACCGCAGGTTCCTGTCGGCCGACATACCGTAGAAGCTGCGTTTATGGGATATGAACCGGGCATTTTCAGAGAAATACTGGTGACCTCCGCCAAGGAAATATATTTGGAAATACCTTTGAAAGAAAGCGTGAACGAATTGAACGAAGTGGTAATTCGTGCGCGGACGAACAAGGAAGAAGCAATGAATAAGATGGCTACTACCGGAGCACGCATGTTGAGTGTAGAAGAAGCGAGCCGTTATGCCGGTGGATTTGATGATCCCGCACGTTTGGTTTCTGCTTTTGCCGGAGTGGCTCCCAGCGTTTCTTCCAATGGAATTTCTATTCATGGCAATGCCCCACATCTGTTGCAATGGAGACTGGAGGATGTCGAAATTCCTAATCCGAATCACTTTGCGGACATCGCTACATTGGGTGGAGGAATCCTTTCCTCTCTAAGTTCACAAGTGCTTGGAAACTCTGATTTTTTCACCGGAGCATTTCCTGCCGAATATGGAAATGCCGTATCCGGAGTCTTTGACATGAAATTGCGTAACGGCAACAACCAAAAGAACGAAAATACCATTCAGGTGGGAATTATGGGAATCGACGTCGCTTCCGAAGGCCCTTTGAGCAAGAAACATAAAGCATCGTATATTTTCAATTACCGTTATTCTACAACCGGACTTCTGAATCTTGAAGGAGGAACGATGGATTATCAGGACCTGAACCTCAAACTTAACTTTCCAACACGGAAAGCCGGAACATTCTCTGTCTGGGGAACGAGCCTGATTGATAAGTTCACCAGTGATTTTGAGAAGAACACAGAGAAATGGGATTATTGGGGCGACCGCAGTGAATCAAGAGACAAGCAATATATGGCAGCCGGAGGTGTCAGCCATCGTTATTTCTTTAATAATGACGCATCATTGAAGACCACGATAGCCGCTACCTATTCGCAACTCGACGGAGGAGCAACCTTGTTCAATCATTCGATGGAGTCTACTCCTTATATGGATCTTGATTCAAAATATACTAACCTGATATTTACCACTACCTTTAATCGTAAATTCAGTAACCGTTTTACGAACAAGACAGGATTCACTTATACCAATATGTTCTACAAAATGGATCTTTCCATTGCTCCTTATGAAGCCGAACCACTGGAAATTGTATCTCAAGGAAAAGGTAATACAAGTCTGATTTCAGCCTACAATAGTTCATCGGTGGGATTAACAGAGCGTTGGACCCTTAATGCCGGAATCTATGGACAGCTTCTGACTCTGAACAATAAATGGTCTGTAGAACCACGGGTTGGCCTGAAGTGGCAAGCTACTCCAAAAGCAACCTTTGCGTTGGCTTATGGAATGTACAGTCGCATGGAAAAGATGGATGTATATTTTGTTAAAACGAAAAGTACAGGCGATCAATCCGTCAATAAAGATCTTGATTTTACAAAAGCACAGCACATTATGTTATCATTCGGTTACAAGATTTCTGATCGCATGAATCTGAAGATAGAACCATATATCCAGTTTTTGCATGATGTCCCAGTAATGGCGGATAGTTCTTACTCCGTACTTAACCGTTCTGATTTTTATGTGGAAGATGCGTTGGTCAATAAAGGAAGAGGACGCAATGTGGGAATAGACATTACCTTCGAACGTTTTTTGGAGAAAGGACTTTATTATATGATTTCGGGTTCCTGGTTTGATTCCCGTTACCGGGGTGGGGACGGTGTGTGGTATAACACGAAGTTTAACCGTAATTATGTGATAAACGGACTCATCGGTAAAGAATGGATGTTGGGAAGAAATAAACAGAATATACTTAGTGTCAACCTGAAACTAACCTTGCAAGGTGGTGATCGATATTCTCCGATTGACTTGGAGGCAACGATGAATCATCCGGATAAAGAAGTGCAATATGACGAAACGAAAGCTTTCTCAAAACAATATTCTCCTATGTTGATTGGTAATTATACTGTCAGTTATCGTATCAACAAGAGAAAAGTATCACATGAATTTGCAGTGAAAGGACTTAACTTTACGGGTGCTAAAGAACATTACGGTCATGAATATAATGTGAAAACTGGAAAAATAGATGTCAGCGACAATTCTACGATATTGACGAATGTGAGTTATAAACTTGAATTTTAGAGATACGGTATAGAGTCTAACCGGAAAAATGTTTTATCTTCGTCCCCAATAAAGCGTATGACAACTGAAACACTTGCAACAGGTAGTGAATCTACCTTTTTATATCGATTTCTCGTTAGTCCGGACTTACGATGGATGCGGTATTTGGTACTTATCCTGGTGCTGGGGACGATCTCTTTCAATCAGGTCTTTATTATCTTTTTGGATTATAAGGATATATTGGGCGGATGGATTTACACATTTACCTTTCTTTACCTGCTCACTTATGTAGCGGTTATCTACTTGAATCTTTTCCAACTCTTTCCGAAATATTTGTTGAAGAGACATTATTTGACCTATTTGTCATTGCTTTCTGCTGCGATGATCGTAGCTCTGTTGATACAGATGTCAATAGAATACATGGCATATTCCTATTGGCCGGAACTCCATGCGCGAGGTTCTTATTTTTCGATGCACATGGTAGTGGACTATATTTCTTCTTTTATGTTATCTACGCTGTGTATGATAGGAGGTACGATGACAGTTCTCCTGAAGGAGTGGATGATTAATAACCGGCGTGTTTCACAAATGGAGAAAGCCCATGTCGTTTCTGAAGTGGAACGGTTAAAAGAACAGATCAGCCCTGAACTTCTTTTTAAAACATTGCACCAATCGGGAGAATTAACGTTGAGTGAGCCGGAAACAGCCTCAAAGATGTTGATGAAGTTAAGCCAACTTCTCCGCTATCAGTTGTATGACTGCAATAGGGCCAAAGTTTTGCTTAGTAGCGAAATTACATTTCTTACTAATTACCTGACATTGGAACAGACCTCCCGACCACAATTTTACTATGAATTTACTTCCGAAGGCGAAGTGAACAGAATGTTGGTACCACCTTTGCTTTTCATCCCTTTTGTACAATATATAGTCAAAGCAATAGACGAGCAACAGATACAGCCTCCTGTTTCATTGAAAACTCATTTGAAAGCGGAAAAGGGTACGATTATTTTCGCTTGCGCTTGTCCTGAAGTAAATCTCTTGTCGTCCGATAAAGGGCTGGAAAGAATCAGACAAAGATTGGATATTTTGTATGGAAGCCGTTACAGATTGTCATTGGCTGTCGGCAGTATATGGCTGGAACTGAAAGGAGGTGAGTCATGAGTATGGATACCAATCATGGTAATGACTTCAATAAAAATACCACTGACAGAAACATGAATGATAAAAGTGTCACTGCATTTCTATTGAGTCCCCGTTATCGGATATACAGGCATTTGCTGCTGCAATTGGTTGTTGTTTTGATAACAATCAACGTCCTTTGGTATGAGCCTTTACAAACAGTCTCCTTTGGGAGGCGACTAGGCGGATGTCTGGCATATTTTGTTTCTATGAATATGGTGATATATATAAACCTGTATGTATTGGTTCCTTATTTCTTGTTGAAGAATCGTTGGGGTAGTTATGTGTTGATGGCAGTCATTACAAATATAGCAGTCATTACTTTTCTTTCAGTTACCCAAGGTTTGCTTTTTGAAGTGATTCTGCCCGGAAAAGATCCCAATGGTTTTGCTACTTTTATCAATGCTTTTTCGGGCATACTGACCATTGGCTTTGTCATGGCAGGCTCTGCGGCTATTTCATTGTTCATGCATTGGCTACGCTACAACCTGCGTATTGATGAACTGGAATCCACGACTTTACAGTCGGAACTGAAGTTTCTTAAAAATCAGATTAATCCGCATTTTCTTTTTAATATGCTGAATAATGCCAATGTCCTGATAAAGAGAAATCCGGAAGAAGCATCCAAAGTACTTTTCAAATTAGAGGATTTATTGCGCTATCAGATAAATGACAGTTCGCGAGAAAGAGTCTCGTTAGCATCGGATATCCGTTTCTTAAATGATTATCTGAATCTGGAAAAGATCCGCCGTGATAATTTTCAGTTTACGATGGAGGAACATGGAGAGACAGATTCCATTTGGATTCAGCCGTTATTGTTTATTCCTTTTGTGGAGAATGCGGTAAAGCATAGTTTTGACAGCGAGCATCCTTCGTATGTGCACGTTTCGTTTAAAGTTGATAATGATAGATTAGAGTTTCGATGCGAGAATTCCACACCGGAAGTTGCCGTTAGTAAAGGTAAAGTCGGAGGGATAGGACTTGTGAATATTCAACGCAGATTGGGGCTGTTGTATCCCGGTCGGTATGAGCTGAAGCAGATAGAGAATGAAAATAAGTATACTGTAATTTTAAGTATAACATTATGAATTGTATTATTGTAGACGATGAACCATTGGCACGTGAAGCCATGAAGCTATTGATAGAAGAATCGAGTAACCTTCAATTAATCGGGAGTTTTAATAGTGCGTCCACTGCTTCCGATTTCATGGAGCAACATGTGACTGATTTGGTTTTTCTTGACATTCAGATGCCAGGGATTACAGGAATTGAGTTTGCACGTACGATTTCAAAGAAAACACTGGTTATTTTCACTACAGCCTATACAGAGTATGCACTGGACAGTTACGAAGTGGATGCGATAGATTATTTGATTAAGCCTGTTGAAGCGGAGCGTTTTCAAAAAGCTGTGGATAAGGCTTTGTCTTACCATTCTTTGTTACTGAAAGAAGAGAAAGAAGCCATAGAAACGGTGGTTACTGCCGACTATTTTTTTGTGAAAGCAGAACGCCGGTATTTCAAAGTCAACTTCTCCGATATTCTCTTCATTGAAGGATTGAAAGATTACGTTATAATCCAACTTAGCGATCAACGTATTATCACCCGTATGAGTTTGAAAGCCATATTCGATTTGTTACCCAAATCAACTTTTCTGCGGGTGAATAAGTCATATATTGTCAATACCGGTCACATCGAATCATTTGACAATAATGATATATTCATAAAATCGTATGAAATAGCTATCGGTAATAGTTACCGCGACGATTTCTTTGAGGGGTTTGTGATGAAACAAAGAGTGTGAGATCGTGATGTAGTATTATTCAATGTTTCTGCATTTTTTCAATTTGAAATATAAATAAGAAGATAAAGTGAAGTGCGAATATATGCAAATATGTTTGTTCTTATCATTTGGCATATATAAACAGCCCTCTATCCATCTTCTAAAGACGAATAGAGGGCAGTTGCCATGACGAGAAAAAAGTCGAAGTCTATTGCTTTGCTTCGTATTTGTTTCAGAAGAAATTCATCAATTGCTTTTTAAGCTGGTCTTTAGGCATAGCTCCCTGCATGATTCTCGGTTCCTCTTTCATCGGAATCATCAATAGGGTAGGGATGCTGCGGATACCGAATGCTGCTGCCAGATCTTGTTCTTTGTCCACATCAATCTGGTAGATATCTACTTTGCCGCTATATTCTTTGCTAAGTTCTTCCAGAATCGGGTGTATCACTTTGCAGGGACCGCACCAGGTAGCATAGAAATCTACGATGGCAGGACGGCTGCCTTCAAATTTCCAATCGTTCGGATTGGCTTCATAGTTATATATCTTCTTTAAAAAATCTGCTTTATTTAATGCTACTACTTCCATTTTATTGTCCTCCTTTGTTGGTTCATTGCTTTTTTTATTTTCTCCGCTGTTTCCCGCGCAAGCCGTGGCTGCCAGTGTCAAGACGAAGACACTTAATAAACTTTTTATCTGTTTCATATATTATCTTTCTTTTTGTTTTTATCTGATGCAAAGATAGGTGATATAAAGGGACCATAAAATAGCAATTTGGCAGAAACTCTTGGCAAAACTTCCCTCGGATAGTTATTGAACACTAAAATTTGTCTATTAATCTTTGGAAGATATAAAAATAAGCATTACTTTTGCCGCGATAAAATGAGTATTCACCCTTTAAAATTGATGGAAAGGGTATTAATTATGTTGGAGTTATAATATTTTCAAATTAGGACTAAGTTGTCTCGTCGGAAGGATGAGGCTTTGCAACTTATTATTTTTTATATTGAACTGATGGTTCTTACATTGACCGCAATTCTACTAACAGGCGGCAATGGTTGATTAGTCCTGCAATCACATTTATTATTTTTAAAATTAATCACTTCAATGCGGTGGGAGGGTATTTTATATCCGTATCCTAAGCATTGGTATCACGTGTATTGCATCGTCGTTTGCCGGTGAGGCTGACAGGGAATGTTGTATGCGAATGAAAAAAGAGTATGGGAATACGATTAAAAGATTTAAGTAAACTGGGATATCGGGATAATGTTGCCCGTAGTCTGGTAGTGGACATTGTGAGCAAACATTGCAAATATAACACGAAAGAACAGATTGAAATGAAATTGAGCGATATACTCGAGCATCCCGAGTCTTACAAAAACAATGAAATATGGAATAAGCTGGCCGAACGCCTTTCGCCAACTATAGTAGCGAAAGAGTTTATAGCTTATGATCTACTGGATGAGCCGTTGATGTATAAAACCTATGGAGGTAAATTTATCGAGACGCTTGCCAAACAACAAATGAACTTGGCTATGCGCTTGCCTGTAACAGTGGGCGGAGCATTGATGCCTGACGCTCATGCCGGATACGGGTTGCCTATCGGTGGAGTGCTTGCTACGGATAATGCGGTGATTCCGTATGCCGTAGGAGTTGATATCGGCTGCCGGATGAGTCTGACAGTATTCGATGCCGGAGCAGATTTTCTGAAACGGTATGCCTATCAGATGAAAGAAGCCTTGAAAGACTTCACCCATTTCGGTATGGATGGCGGATTGAGTTTTGAGCAGGAACATGAAGTATTGGATAGGGAGGAATTCCGTCTGACGCCTTTATTGAGGGACTTGCATGGAAAGGCCGTCCGTCAACTGGGGAGTTCAGGTGGTGGCAATCATTTTGTAGAGTTCGGCGAGATCACTTTGCAAGAAAAAAACGTGCTGAATCTTCCGGAAGGAAGTTACTTGGCGTTGCTGTCACATTCCGGTTCACGAGGATTGGGGGCTGCTATTGCAAAACATTACAGTCTGCTGGCACGTGAAGTGTGCAGGCTTCCCCGTGAAGCACAACATTTTGCCTGGTTGGATTTGAACACGGAAGAGGGGCAGGAGTATTGGATGAGTATGAATCTGGCGGGTGATTATGCCCGTGCCTGTCATGAACGGATTCATTTGAATTTAGCGAAAGCCTTAGGGTTGAAGCCTCTCGCTAATGTCAATAATCATCATAACTTCGCTTGGAAAGAGGAAATAACACCGGGACGTATGGCAATCGTCCATCGTAAAGGAGCCACTCCGGCGTAAAAGGGACAAGCGGGATTGATTCCCGGAAGTATGGCCACCCTGGGTTATCTGGTTTGTGGCAAAGGGGTGGAAGAAGCGTTGAATTCGGCTTCTCATGGAGCCGGCAGGGCAATGTCCCGCCAAAAGGCAAAAGATAGTTTTACGCAATCGGCTTTGAAGAAGTTACTGTCGCAAGCAGGAGTTACTTTGATTGGTGGGAGTGTGGAAGAAATGCCGTTGGCATACAAGGACATTGACAGAGTGATGTATACGCAGGAGACGCTGGTGGAAGTGCAGGGTAAATTTATGCCTCGCATTGTACGAATGAATAAAGAATGATGCGATGAAAGAAAAAGTCTATTTACAAATTACTTCCGGCAGAGGACCTGCGGAATGTTGCCGGGTAGTGGCTTTAGTGCTCGAGAGAATCGTGAAACAAGCGCAAGCGAGAGGTTTGAAAGTGGAAATGATAGAGCGGGAGGTAGGGCCGGTGAACCGTACTTTGCTTTCGGCTGTCATTTCCCTTCAAGGGGCAGCCTGTGATGAAGTGGTGGATGAATGGGAAGGAACAGTGCAATGGATAGCTCAAAGTCCGTATCGCATTTATCATAAGCGGAAAAACTGGTTTGTCGGTGTTCATTCGTTTGTTTTGTCCGAGAGTCAGGAGGTTACGGAACATGATTTCCGTTATGAAACCTTGCGTGCTTCCGGACCTAGCGGACAACACGTCAACAAGACAGAATCGGCAGTACGTGCGGTGCATATTCCTACGGGAATGAGTGTGGTAGCTTCCGACCAACGCTCGCAATGGCAGAACAAGAAACTGGCAACAGAACGTTTATTGGTGAAACTCTCGTCCTGGACGATGGAACAAGCCATGATTCAGGCACAGGAAAACTGGGTCAGTCACAATCATCTTCAGCGGGGGAATCCGGTGAAGGTGATTCAGGAATCACTCGTTTAGCTGTGCAAAAAGATGAGTATTTAATAAAAGAGAAGAAATGATATCAGAGAAATATGGTCGTACCTATCACTATCCGTTCTCTCCCGGAACGACTAGTGATGACCGGATTAATCATACGTATTGGGAAGATATTCAACGGATTAAGACATTGGTGCATACCGAGAAGTTGG
>ENA-OQJB01000356-OQJB01000356.1-human-gut-metagenome-genome-assembly--contig:-NODE-356-length-24655-cov-3.623451_pt1 | contig 24655 bp, 23 predicted proteins | sample MGYA00242599_ERZ504765 | MGnify/ENA primary metagenome ERZ504765 (study PRJEB26092, sample SAMD00036354) | human gut metagenome | host: Homo sapiens | study: EMG produced TPA metagenomics assembly of...
GTCGTTCTACCGTCCTCTTCTTCTAGAATATTCTTTTCTTACACACACCTTGCCTTTATAAAGACTGATTTTGCCCCGTCCTGCTCCTACATAACCGTAGTCAGCATCCGCCATCTCACCGGGACCATTCACGATACAGCCCATAATGCCAAATAAAAATAGAATTGAGAATTCAAATTCTTAATCAATGTTATAAAACATGCTATTTTTCTTGGATAATTTGCAAAGTTCGCAGAAGTCCGTATCTTTGCAATGTGTTTTTCATAGTATTAGATTTAAGGTTAACAAAGGTTGGAGCAAGGCGTTGCTCCTTTTTTTATGTCCATACCTCATCTCGTCAGCTAATTTTATCCTTTGATCACCGCCATAGGCGCCAATTCCACCAAAGGTTTCACTAAATCCCGCTCATTAGCAATTACCTGCGCAATATCTTTGTAAGCTCCCGGTACTTCATCCAATCCATCCGGCATGCGCATCGGACCTGATAATGATATGCTTAAATTCGCAAAAGAGCAAAGAAAAAGGGAACTACGAAATCTATTTGCGTAACTAAAATTATTTTCTACTTTTGTGAAAATAAATATAGAAAAGCCATTTCTGAACCGAAACTCACTCATGTGACTGAGAAAAACTCATATGACTGAAACGAACGACTATAAAACAGCCCATGAAGAATATAATAATTATCGGTGCCAATGGATTCACCGGACGCCAAATATTGAATGATTTGTCTGTTCATGCACAATATAAGGTAACGGGGTGCTCTCTGCATCCGGATATTTCTCCGAATGATGTAGGGAAATATCGTTTCATTGAAACAGATATACGGAATGAAGCGGACATTAAGTGTCTTTTTGAGGAGGTTCAGCCTGATGTGGTCATTAATTGTTCCGCCCTGTCCGTGCCGGATTATTGCGAGACGCATCATGAAGAGGCTTATCTTACCAATGTGACCGCAGTGAGCCAACTGGCTGTTTTTTGCGAAGAATATAAAAGCCGGTTCATTCATCTATCGACGGACTTTGTTTTCGATGGAAAGATGTTTGTTTTCGACGAAAAGATAAATGAAGATGCCGGACCGTTGTACACAGAAGAAGACATCCCCGCTCCCGTCAACTATTACGGATATACCAAGTGGAAAGGAGAAGAGAAAGTGGCAGAAACTTGCAGCAGTTATGCTATTGTCCGTGTAGCAATCGTTTATGGCAGAGCGCTGCCGGGACAACACGGTAATATCGTCCAGTTGGTAATGAACCGTTTGAAAGCCGGACAAGAAATCCGTGTCGTATCCGATCAATGGCGGACACCGACTTATGTTGGAGACGTATCGGATGGTGTACAGCGTTTGATAGCACATCCAACGAACGGTATCTTTCACATTTGTGGCGTTGAGTGCATGAGCATTGCGGAGATTGCTTATCAGGTAGCAGATTATATGGGACTGGATCACTCTCTTATCCATCCTGTCACGACAGAGGAAATGAATGAAACCACTCCCCGTCCCCGTTTTAGCGGAATGAGTATCGATAAAGCACGAACAATGCTTGGATACAAGCCACAGAAGCTAAAAGAGGTTCTTGCGAACTGGGAACATTTATAAGGAAGAGACAGATAGCAATTTCAAGGACTATCCATCATTTTACGTAAACAGAAAACTACAAGAGGAATTCTGTGGTTTCTATTTATATAATTAAGAGAGTCTCCAAATGATGAACAGTGGCTATTTACACAAAATACGGGATAGTGCCCAAACTTGAAGACAGTGGTAGAATTGGAAACAATACTACTTTTTACAACAATCTATTTCATTCCGAATAATTCTTTCGCTTCATTTATTGCATATTTATTTTGAAAATATGCAATAAGTTATTATCTTTGCACCAAAATCAAAAAAGACCAATGATGAATCAAACATTACAACTACATAACGCTAATCTTTTTCTTGCAGGAATACCGACTTTCTGTAAGTCTTGCTGCGTGCATGTACATTGGTTCAGTGGATTCATCTAAATTACCCTATTATTTCTTAACAGGAACTATCTGCTGACTTGTTTCACTATTCACAGCAGTATTCCTTTCCGATTTTCAAGCAGATGTATCATCTTCTTTGAAAATTCTCTTGTGCGTTGTCAATAATCAGTTTAACCTAACCAAAAATATATACATTATGTTCTCTATTATATCTACTATGTTTTTAGGAATCGGCATCGGTTATGTATTGCGTAACTGGAGTATCTTGCAAAAGACAGAAAAGACAATTTCTCTTACAATATTCTTGTTGCTCTTCATTCTCGGTGTGTCTATCGGTTCTAATAGCCTGATTGTAAACAATCTCGGTAAATTCGGATGGCAGGCAATTGTTCTTGCCGTGTCCGGTGTATTGGGAAGCCTGATCGCTGCCCGTTTGGTACTGCAATGTTTTTAGAAAAGGAGGCGAATAATAAAAAAGGAGTCTGATTCTTTTAAGAGGAAAAAAGACGCGTTTATTCAAGAAGGAGGTGAACAATGAAAGGAAGTTTGATCGTTATATTATTCTTTTGTGTAGGTTGTGTCATGGGAGCTTTCAACAAGTTCCAGTTTGATACGCACACAGTTTCAATGTATATACTTTATGCGTTAATGCTGCAAGTGGGAATCAGTATCGGTTCTAATAAGAACCTGAAAGCGATTGTTTCACATTTGCATCCTAAAATGCTGTTGATTCCGTTGGGAACGATTATCGGTACGTTGCTGTTTTCTGCTTTAGCAAGCCTGCTATTGCGCCAGTGGAGCGTGTTCGACTGTATGGCAGTGGGAAGCGGATTCGCATACTATTCGCTCTCTTCTATCCTTATCACCCAGTTCAAAGAGCCTTCTATCGGGCTGCAACTGGCTACGGAATTAGGAACTATCGCACTGTTGACTAATATTTTCCGTGAGATGATGGCACTTCTCGGTACTCCAATCATCAAGAAGTATTTCGGGAAACTGGCTCCTATTTCAGCGGCAGGAGTCAATTCGATGGATGTACTCCTGCCCTCCATCAGCAGATATTCGGGAAAGAAATGATTCCCATCGCTATCTTACACGGTATTCTGATTGATATCAGTGTTCCTGTTTTCGTTTCATTTTTCTGTAATCTCTGATATTGCTTGCGATGGTTTGACAAGAGCAAGAATGAGCATTGTGAACGAAAGACAGAGATATTTTTATGTTTGGGGCTAGGTCCAGAGATAATTAGTTAATGCCCGGAAACAGCCAATACAAACTTTATATCAGCATAGGAGACATCGTCTCCTAATGCTGCCTTAATGGCAAATATTCCCATGTATTCATGTTCTTCCAGATGCTTACGAATCTTCGCCAGATTTTCAGCTTTCACTACTTTCTCCACTTTAATCTTTCCTAAACGGACATAATATTCCAAATGACCGGCAATGGTTCCCGATACCAATTCGCGAGCTTTGGCTATTTCATCTATGCTCATTCCCTGGCAGAACATTTCATAGCTGACTAATTTTGTATCTTTTTCTTCTCCTTCTCCGCTTCTTTTTTCTGTTTCTCTGCTTCCTTCTTCTGTTTTTCTTCCTCTTTCCGTTGCTTCTGTTCTTCTTTCCGTTGCTTCAGCTCTTCCCGTCGGCTTGCGGCTTCCCTATTATCAGAGATGAGCATATCCATTATTTCCGGTCTTTCCAATTGATTTTCCGCCATATACTTACGGACAATGCCTAATATTTCAAGTCCATACCTTTCCACCCCTTTTGCTCCGAAATAGGGTATCGCTTCCAGAGCTCTTGGATTATCCGGTAGCAGATTCACAATTCCCATCAACGCTTTCTGCTGCATAATAACATACGCAGGAAGATTCACCTCACGTGTTTTGGCTGTCCTCCATTCAGACAGGGCGCGATAAAGCTCCGGATGCAAAATATCCGTAGGCACTTCCACTTTCACCTTTTCAGCACCGCTACGTGTACGCTCTTTCCGTTCCTTCCGCTCTTTCTTTTCTTTCAACGCTTTCGAAGAACCGGAAGAAGAAGAATCATCCTCAAGACTCAACATTACTTTAGCCTTCAACTTCAAATAATCCGTAATAGCGAATCTCTCTCTTGCAGACACAGCCTCCAACAAAGACTCTTTAATCCACAACGCATCATCCAACGCCTGCATACGTTCCGCCAACAGCTTTCTCAACTCTTTATTATCAAGAGGCATATTAGTCTTATTATACAAAGCCCGAACCGGCGCCAACTCTTTATGAAAATATCTGGCCCCGGAACGAATCCGCTCCTGTAACTCCTGATTCGTCGCATAGTCTTCACTCTCATGTATCAACCGGGTATACTGGTTACGAAAACGCTGGGACACTTCCACTATTTTCTCTTTGATGCGAGGTTCCAATGCCTTATATTCTGCCAACTGCTTCGGAAAGAGCTTATACAAATCTTCATCTATCAAACGAAGCAATCGTTTATAAGCCTGATCGATCGAATAGAAATTAAACAAATCACTCAACAAATCAAAGAAATACGCCTTTTGCATATCGTTCAACTGCTGACTGCCCGGCTTATTCTGCTCTACCGCTTTGGTGAAATTATCCACCGTAGCATCACTAATAATGGCTTCCCTCCGCAAAGGAGACTCCAACACCATCCCTTCCAAAGTCTTGCAACGGCTCAACGCTACATAAGTCTGTCCGTGCGCAAAAGAGTTACGCGCATCAATAATGGCACGCTCAAACGTCAACCCCTGACTTTTATGTATCGTAATAGCCCATGCCAGACGGATAGGATATTGACGGAACGTTCCTTCTATCACTTCCGTGATTTCCTTTGTTTCCTCATTCAGCACGTACTTATAATTTCCCCACTCTTCCGGCAACAACTGAAATTCTGATTTATTCCCCTTCCCCCGCACGATAATGCCTGCATCATTAACAGTGACCACCTCACCAATCATACCGTTATAATATCGTTTCTCGGACGATGGATCATTCTTCAGGAACATAATTTGTGCCCCTTCCTTTATTGTCAGGAGTTCATCCGCAGGGTACGAATATTCGGGGAAGTCTCCTTCTATCTCGGCACGAAAATGATACGCCTTGCCGGATAAAGATGCCAGTTCACGGTCATTTACTTTCTGTGCCTGATAATTATGTGTCGTCAGCCGAATATATCCTTCTTCTTTTTGTGGCTGGAAACCAGGCTGATAACGACGGTTCAGTTCATTCAACACTTCATCATCAGCCTTATTTTCCCGGATTTTATTTAATAAAGACAGGAAGAATGTGTCACTCTGCCGGTAGACTTTTTTAAGCTCAATGGTCATATATACCGTTTCTTTCAACGCATGGCTCGCAAAGAAATAAGGGGTTTCGTAATGCTTCCTCAACAGTTCCCACTCATTATCTTTCACGACGGGAGCCAATTGCTGCAAATCTCCAATCATCAACAGCTGCACCCCGCCAAATGGTTTCTCTCTATCGCGATACCGCCGCAAAGTTGCATCCACCGCATCCAACAAATCGGCACGCACCATACTGATCTCATCAATAACGAGCAAATCCATACTACGAATTATGTTCCGCTTTTCTTTACTGTAACGGTAATGCGTTTGGGAAGAATTAAAGGTAGTTTCCGGCACGAAAGGGGCAAAAGACAACTGAAAGAAAGAATGAATCGTTACTCCTCCCGCATTGATAGCTGCAATCCCTGTCGGAGCCAATACGACCATGCGTTTGGGCGTATGTTCTTTCAATCGTCTAAGAAATGTCGTTTTTCCGGTTCCGGCTTTTCCGGTAAGAAATAAATGTGTGCCTGTATTTTCTATGAACTGCCAAGCTAGCTGCAGTTCCGGGTTATTTTCCATGAAAGTTATATTGTTTTGTGCAAAGGTACAGAAAACTATATAGAGATTGAAATAAAAGTAGCAAACTTTTTCTGGTAGAGATGAGAAGCAATCGGATAAAAGAAAGTCCCGGTCGTTTTCATTAAATAACGACCGGGACGAGAGAACAATAAAAACACCAAATGTTGTGTTATATGCTTTGAGAGTTAATTTACATGATTGTTATACCAATCCGTATATTTTTCTCCTTTAGAATCTGCCCAAGCTTTAAAGTTAGGATATTCGGTATCAATACTCTTTTTTTCAGTTACTGAAATAAAGTTCAAGATAGGAATATCAATAGCAAACGGATAAGCTCCTTCTTTATCTATGTAATAAGCATCCTTTTGAGTACCTGCTAAAGACAAGTCCGCAAGAGATGTTGCCTCATGCTTAGGCAGATGCACTTCTGTACGACCTTTTTGCCCTTCGGCATACTTCACTATGATATAAGGATTATATGACTTTAAATCTTTCTTATTGAAAGAACCGCCTGTAAATTCACGGGTTATAGTATATACCTTTTGAATAGCTTGCTTCACATTCGGACAAACAATAATAGAAGATGTTGCAGATTCCGTATGTATCCCTTCCGTAGTAGCGGAAAAAGTCATTTTACCGAATTGTCCCTTATCTACCTGATAAGCAAAAAGCATTCGCAAACACTGCACCATCATGTACAGGAGTAAATGTATCTACAATTTTAGTTACCTGGTTCTTTTTATCAAAAGATACGGCACGATTATATTCTACGATTACGTCATTCATATCATAATCTCCACCGCCAGGCCATATATCTTCAAAAGCTAATGTACCGGTCTTCGTTTCAGTTACATCCGGTTTTTCTGGTTCATTTCCATCATCCGGAGTTATAACAGGTCTGTCATTGGGTTCCTCAATAGTTTTTGATGCATTTACATAGAATAAAAGATCACAATAACTATTATTTGCCCCATCTTCTACTCCGATAATAACCTTGCCGCTTGTCTCGTCCTTTACAGATACAAAATTCTGTCGCTGCTGTCCCAACACCTGATTAGAAGCTAATAAATTAGAGAAACCTGATGCAACTTGTTTTGTTATATCAATTTCATTCTCACTCTGATTATATCCATCAGCATACATAAACCATCCTACCGTATAACCGGCTGGAAATTCCTCTTTAGCATTACCTTGTTCATCAAAATAGAGCAAACGTACTTTACTGCCACATTTCAAAATAGGCAACTGACCTCCATATACAGAGAAAGAAACATTTGGAAATATGATATACTTCTTCATATCTGACATTCCGCGCATATCAGGTTCCTTAGATGTTTTATAATAATAATACCCGAACGAATTATTATACATGGCATCCCGATTCAGGAAAATAACATCCAATGCAGTCCCATCTTGTGTTACCGTAATATTTGTAGTTCTGGATTGGGTGACTAAATTCATATTATCAACATTCGCTATTCCATCAGGATTAAAGAAATTCTTCAAACGTTGCGTCAAACTTCCAACCGTTTCATCACCAACGTTCTCTTCAAATGACATATATTTACTGTCAAGACTTCCTCCCTCTCCCCATTTACATAAGGAATACAGTTTATTATTTCCATTCAAGACATAAGGAACCGTCCCTTGAAAACCATAAGACCGTGTATTATTTTTTGCTTTTACAGTAGAAGCTCCTATATTTGACATATCAAAACTAACCATACCATCCTTTATTTCCAATGGCATACACCTTGGTAATCCCCAACTTTCCGTATATAGGTATATCGATTTTACAGAAGTAGGAATATTCATCTTTCCATTAAACTTTCCGCTTTCATCTGTGTAAATCTTGAATAAAGCTTCCACTCCTTGTTTTTTACAGGTGTATTATCCACAATTTCCATCGGATCAATGTCATAGACTTCAATAAGAGCCGCAAATCCGGGTAATGCATAATTCACATCAAGCGACACATCTCCACGTGTTTCGAATCCAAAATATTCTTCAGGACCTTTTACAGGTTCTTTCCCATAATTAGGATCATACAAATCCTTTTCTGCACATCCTACTGCCACACCGATAAATACCGTTGCAACGAAAAAGTTCAATAAATGCTTAATTCTCATAATCTATATATATTTTTAAGTTTGTTTTGTCTAGGCATAAACCCATAATCAAGCCTAATTATGCCACAAATATATATACAAATATCCCATTTTTAAGGCTTATCTTAAAAATGGGATACCGAATCAAAAAATATTGTTATTAATCCTTGGAATCTATTTCATTGTCCCCCCTACAATATCCAGCAACTCATTTGTAATCGCCTGCTGGCGACTCTTATTATACTGCTTCGTCAAATCCTGAATCAGTTCATTTGCATTGTCCGTAGCCACTTGCATAGCCAGGGTACGTGCAGCATGTTCCGATGCATTAGAGTCAACGGCAGCGGTAAAAATCTTCTGGCTCAATACTGTTGGTATTAAGCTGGCGATCAATTCTTCCGCGTTCGGTTCGATGATATAATCATTGGCAATTTCATGCTCCTCTACCTCCTCCTTATTCATTCTGTCCTCTTCACTTACCACATTCGTCATATCAATGGGGAGATACGTCTCCCGGAGAAGAATCTGTACCCCCATTGATTTGAAGTGATGATAGATTATTTCCACGCGGTCCACTTCTCCTGCCACATACATATCCATCAGTCGGTGAGCCAATTCGGCAGCCTCCTGATACGTCGGTTTGTCGGAGAGCGTCGGAGAAGTCTCCTGCGGTTTGAATCCCATTCGTTTGACCGCTTCATCCACCTTCTTGCCAATTGGGAATATCAAGATATTATCCTGTCCCAGGGTGCGGAACTCCCCGATCGTTTGCATCATCATTTTGATGACGTTGGCGTTGAAAGCACCACAAAGAGAAGTGTTTGAAGAAAAGACGACGATTGCTACACGCTTCACTTCACGCTCCTGCACATAAGGAGATTCGATGGGCAGGTCCGCGCTTAGGAAGTTAGTCAGAATCTTGTTCAACTTCTTCTGATAAGGCAGCATATTCTCAATGGCTCCTTGTGCCTTGTGTAATTTGGCAGAAGCCACCATCTTCATTGCTGAAGTGATTTTTCGGGTACTTTTTACCGAATTTATTCTGGTTTTTACTTCTTTCAGTGAAGCCATTTTTTTATTGGTTAGTGGTTAATTATTAATAGTTGGTGATAGTGATTAATAGTTGGCGGTTAGTGGTTGGTGACAGTAAGCTAATCACTTATCACTAACCAACTAATCACTATTATAAGTACTGTTTCGCCACCATAGCGGCAGTCTCTTCGATAGCTTTAATCACGTTATCGTCGATCACGCCCGTTTTCAGTATGTCCAATACATCCTCCTGATGATTCAGTTGCAGAGATTCGATGAAACTGCGTTCAAAGTCTTGCACCTTATCCAATGGGACATCATGTAGAAGTCCGTGCGTACCACAGTAGAGGATAGCAATCTGCTGCTCTACGGGCATCGGGCTGTATTGCGGTTGAATCAATAATTGTCCGTTCTTACGTCCTTTATCAATAGTCAGGGCAGTAATCGGGTCCATGTCGCTGCTGAACTTAGAGAAGGCTTCCAACTCGCGATATTGCGCCTGGTCAATCTTCAATGTTCCGGCCACCTTCTTCATAGCCTTAATCTGCGCGTTACCACCTACACGGGATACGGAGATACCGACGTTGATAGCCGGACGCGTACCCTGGTTGAACAAGTCAGTCTCAAGGAATATCTGTCCGTCGGTGATAGAAATCACGTTCGTCGGGATATAAGCCGATACGTCACCTGCTTGCGTTTCGATGATAGGCAATGCTGTGAGCGAGCCGCCACCTTTCACAATCCCCTTTAGACTTTCTGGGAGATCGTTCATTTCGCGTGCCACTTCTTCCTGACTGATAATCTTGGCAGCACGTTCCAACAGACGGGAGTGCAGATAGAAGATATCACCCGGATAAGCCTCACGACCGGACGGACGGCGAAGAATCAGCGAAACCTCACGATAAGCCACCGCCTGTTTGGAAAGGTCATCATAAACCACTAACGCATGACGCCCGGTATCACGGAAATACTCGCCGATGGCAGCACCTGCAAACGGAGCGTAATACTGCAACGCAGCCGGGTCACCAGCCGTGGCAGCTACAACCACCGTGTAGTCCAGTGCTCCGTACTCACGAAGCGTATTAACGATAGAAGCAACAGTAGAACCCTTCTGACCGATAGCTACATAGATACAATATACAGGGTCGCCTGCCAGGAAGTTAGTGCGCTGGTTGATAATCGTATCAATCGCAATGGCAGTCTTTCCTGTCTGGCGGTCGCCGATAATCAACTCACGCTGTCCGCGACCGATAGGAATCATGGCGTCCACAGCCTTCAATCCGGTCTGCAACGGCTGGTTCACAGGCTGACGATAGATTACTCCCGGAGCTTTACGTTCCAAAGGCATATCATACAGTTCGCCGCCAATCAATCCTTTGCCGTCGAGCGGTTCGCCCAGCGGGTCAATCACACGTCCCAGCATGCCCTCTCCTACACGGATGGAGGCGATACGTTTGGTACGCTTCACGACGAATCCTTCTTTGATTTTGTCCGTCGGGCCCAACAGTACAGCACCCACGTTGTCCTCTTCGAGGTTCATCACGATTGCTTTGATACCATTATCAAACTCCAGCAATTCATTGGCCTCGGCGTTCCGTAGTCCATAGATACGCACTACGCCGTCACTCACCTGGAGCACCGTACCGATTTCGTCAAGTTGCACATTGGCATTGATTCCTTCGAGCTGCTTGCGCAATATATCGGATACTTCGCTTACTCTTATATTTTCAGACATTATACAATTCTCCTATTCTTATCAATAAATTGTTGTTTCACTCGCTTCAACTGCGTGGCAACGCTTGCATCCAACCGATAGTCGTTGATATCAAAGATAAACCCACCTTCGATAGAAGGATCTATCACCGTTTCCAGCTCCATCTGAGCATGCAGGATATGTGCGGCAGCCGACCGGATCCGGTCTTCTGTTTCCTTATTGACAGGAACGGCTGTAATCAGCTTTCCTACGCCAATATGTTTCAACTTCCGGTAGAGATCCAGATACATCAGGCTGATAAATTGCAGATAGCCTTCACGCCTGTTTCGCAGTACCAAAGTGATAAATTGGACAAACTCTCTGGTCGATTTACCGTCACCATCGGCAGCTGTGCAGACTAACGCCAACTTTTCCTTGGTCGTGATGACGGGATTATCAAGCGCTTCGCGCAGACCGGGCTGTTCACAAAAGCTGTGCGACAGGGTCAGAAACTCCTGATACAACCTGTCTTCCAGACCTTTTTCCTGTGCGTATTCAATGATAGCTTTTGCATAACGCATTGAGAGTATTCCGACTTCCATCTTCCTTAGTTCTTATTCGGGGTTAGTACTTCATCCAGCATGCGGTCGATCATGCCCATCTGTGCATCCTTGTCCTCAAGACTCTTGCGGAGCACTTTCTCGGCGATGTCAACAGAAAGCACGGCCACCTGGCGACGGATGTCGCGGATTGCTTCGTCTTTCTCCATCTGGATTTGTTGTTTCACCGCATCAAGTTCTTTTTGTGCGGCAATTTCGGCTTGTTTACGGGCCTCGTGAACAATCTTGTCACGTTCTTCCATTGCTTCCCTCAAGATGCGTCCTTGCTCTTTGTTGGCGGCTGCCACCAATGCGTCGCCTTCTTGTTTCAGTTTAGACAACTGGGCATTAGCTTCCCTCGCCACCTCCAAAGACTGGTCGATATAGGTCTTACGGCCTTCCACCATCTTGATGATGACGGGGAAGCCGTATTTCGCCAATATCACGAACACAATCCCGAATGAGAGAAACATCCAGAACAGCAGGCCACTATCAGGTAATAGTAATGACATAATCTTTATTTACGATTTTACGATTTACAATTTACGATTTCGCGGCTGCCCATTGCATGAGGATCTCCCCCATTTAGAAACAGGGTTTTACGCCTGCGAAATCCGCTTGTTATATACCTGATTAGAGGAAGAACACCAACAGACAAACTACTACCGCCAACAGGGCCACACCTTCAATCAAGGCGGCGGCGATAATCATGTTCATACGAATGTCTCCCGATGCTTCCGGCTGGCGTGCGATAGCTTCCATTGCCGAACCACCAATCTTACCAATACCCAAACCAGCTCCGATTACTGCAAGACCTGCACCGATAGCTGCACCTAATTTACTAACTCCTACTGCTGCTGCAGTGGCTTGTAACAATACTGATAGTAACATAATTTTCAGTTTTAAAATGGTTTATATTTTCTCTTGTTTTTATTATTTAATTCCTCATTCCGCGCGTTTATTCCGTATTCGTTCAGTCACGTTTTCACCGCGTTTCATTGATTATTCTTCTGTTTTCACTCTGGCTCCTTCCTGTGCCAGTCCGATAAACACTGCCGACAACATCGTAAATACGTAAGCCTGGATGAAAGCCACCAGCAGTTCAAGCGCATTCATAAAGATGTTGAACAATACGGAAGCCACCGTGAGCGTGCCGTTCAGCGCAGGCCCCATGCTTGCCGAGATAAAGATCAGGCAGGTGAGCACCAGCATCGCCATGTGTCCGGCCAGCATATTGGCAAAAAGACGGATCATCAAAGCAAACGGTTTCGTAAAGATTCCGAAGAACTCGATGAACGGCATCATCGGCACAGGCACTTTCAGCCACCAAGGTACATCGGGCCAGAAAATATCTTTCCAGTAATGTTTCGTACCGAAGATATTGACTGCAAGGAACGTGCAGACCGCCAGCACCATCGTGATAGCGATATTTCCCGTCACATTCGCGCCTCCGGGGAAGAACGGAATCAATCCCATCATGTTATTGATAAAGATGAAAAAGAACGCTGTCAGCAGATATGGCGCGAACTTCCGGTAGTTAGGTCCGACACAACTCTTGATGATATCGTCGTTCACCATCATGATGAACATCTCCATGAATCCGATAAATCCTCCCGGTGCTTTGGCTCCTTGCGGACGTTTCCTGTACCAATGTGCCACACACAACACGATAACGAGCAGCAATACGCTGTTGAACAACAAGGCAAACGTCACTTTCGTAATGGAAATATCCCAAGGGCGAACCTGTTCGCCTGCGGCGTCATACTCTACCAGTTTGCCTTCATATTTGCTTCCTGCGGGAGCGATGGAAAGTCCTTCATACGTACCTCCATTCTCTTCGAGACGGGAAGAAAGGAACGTGTGCCAACCTGAAGTGCTACTATAAACAATAATAGGTAACGGTATAGTAATATGCGTGTTACCCCATGTTGTAATATGCCATTCGTAGGAGTCGCCGATATGACCGAACACAATTTCTTTCACATCAACCGTGTTCTCCTGTTCCTCCTTCGGAGTAATTTCGTCCTGCGTCTGCTGCGCCACCGTTTCCCCCTCTTGCTCTTGCGCAAGAACCGGCAAACTGACCGCTGCCATCAGACAGAACAGAATCAACGGAGCTACTATGTTATGCAACTGTTTCATGTTTCTTCTTATTTTCTTTTTCCGTTTCTGGTTCATCTCAAAAGAGAAGAAAAACCAGGTTTCGAATATCAGATATATCAAATAGAACGAGATAAACGTCAGTAAAAAAGCTCTGGCTTCTTCGCGTACAGCAAGGCAATAAATCAAGACCAGAATCAGCGAAAGAATCATCTTTATCATCTTCATTGCCAAATACAACAGTAACAATCTCTGCGGAGCGTGCCGCCGGCAAGCGTCGAACATATAGATGCTGGCCAACCCGAAGAAGTAAAAATAAACCGGTATAAACGGATACCCTCCGAAATAATGCCCCGGCAGAGCGAAGTGTAGGATAACAGCTCCGAGCGCCGCACTAATCACTGCAAATAAGGTATGCCAACAGATAAAGTTCCGTTTAGTTTTACTAATATTCATCATGTTACTGTGTTTTTCTGTAAGGTTATTATCTCGTTTTTTCAATCTTTAGATACTTGGTCTTTGTGCCGGAAGGCTTCCGTCAGGAAACACAGGCAGAAACCGTGCCGTCACTCATTTCAACAAAACCGCCCTGAATATCCATCGTGTGCTCTTCTCCCTCCATCGTCGTATAACTCAACGTTCCCGCTTTCAGCGACGATACAATGGGCGCATGCCCCGGCAGAATAGAAAACGAACCGATCATGCCCGGCAATGTGACAATCTTCACATCTCCGTCGAATATGCTCTTTTCGGGCGATACTATACTCAAATGCAGTTCTTTCATCACTCTATATTTTTATTTTTCGCCTGTTCCAGCAATTTCTTACCTTTCTCTATTGCTTCCTCAATCGTGCCGACATTCAGGAAAGCCTGTTCGGGAAGATAATCCACTTCTCCGTCCAGAATCATCTTGAATCCCTTGATGGTATCTTCAATACCCACCATCACACCCGGAACGCCTGTAAACTGTTCGGCTACGGCAAACGGTTGCGAAAGGAAACGCTGCACACGGCGGGCGCGGTTCACTACCATCTTGTCTTCTTCCGAGAGTTCTTCCATACCGAGGATAGAGATAATATCCTGCAATTCCTTGTTACGCTGCAAGATTTGTTTCACTCGCTGCGCTATGTCGTAATGTTCCTGGCCTACAATGTGCGGGTCGAGGATACGTGACGTAGACGCCAACGGGTCGACAGCCGGATAGATACCCAGCTCGGTGATCTTACGGTCGAGTACGGTAGTTGCGTCCAAGTGGCTGAAAGTCGTTGCAGGAGCCGGGTCGGTCAAGTCATCGGCAGGCACATACACCGCTTGTACGGAGGTGATAGAACCTTTGCGGGTAGACGTGATACGTTCCTGCATCGCACCCATTTCCGTGGCCAGCGTAGGCTGGTAACCAACAGCGGAGGGCATACGTCCCAAAAGGGCGGACACTTCCGAACCTGCTTGCGTGAAACGGAAGATATTATCGATAAAGAACAGGATATCGCGTTTCTCACCTTCTTTACCGGCGTCGCGGAAAGATTCCGCTACCGTCAGTCCGGACAGTGCCACAGAAGCACGTGCGCCCGGAGGTTCGTTCATCTGACCGAAAATCAGCGATACTTGCGATTTCTCCAGTTCGTTATAATCTACTTTCGAAAGATCCCAGTGGCCTTTCTCCATGCTTTCCTTGAATGCTTCGCCGTAGCGGATAACGCCGGATTCGATCATTTCGCGCAGCAAGTCGTTACCTTCACGGGTACGTTCACCTACTCCGGCAAATACGGAGAATCCGTTATGTTTCTTGGCGATATTATTGATAAGTTCCTGGATCAATACGGTTTTTCCCACACCGGCGCCGCCGAACAAACCGATTTTACCACCTTTGGCATACGGTTCGAGCAGGTCGATCACTTTGATACCCGTGAAGAGCACCTCTTGCACAGTTGTCAAATCCTCAAATTTAGGGGGATCTCGGTGAATGGAATACGCACCGTCGCGGTTGAGCCCTTTCATACCGTCGATCGAATCACCGACTACGTTCATCAGTCGTCCTTTAATCTGTTCGCCTATCGGCATAGTGATCGGGCCTCCGGTGGGATACACTTTCATGCCTCTCTGAAGTCCGTCGGTACTATCCATCGCTACGGTACGCACCGTATTTTCGCCGATATGTTGCTGAACTTCTATAACCAGTATTTTGCCGTTTGGCCTTTTTATCTCCAGTGCGTCGTGGATGCTTGGCAGCACCAGTTCCGCATCCGTACCTTCAAAGTACACATCGACCACAGGGCCGATGACCTGCGAGATATGTCCGATAATCTGTGACATAAGCAATCTCTTTTATTTATATTATTCTTTTCTCTCCTTTTTGACCTTATAATATGATAAGGAATAAACATTTTCGCGTTTTACCTAATTTCAATATTATAATAAACAGTTGAATTAATTTTTTGTTCAACTATTTTCTATATCCTAGAAACTTCTACCACTAGAAATAGTTAAAGAAACAACTGCACAAATGTAGAAACAATTCTGTATCATTGTTACTCCTTTTTTATAATTTGTCGTTCGATAACACTTATTAGACCAATAATAGCTACAGATTGACCAATTTAGGCGAATTTAGACTACAAATCAATAGCAAAATAGATTTTGAGATAATAATATATCAATAAACCGGATTTTCGCGTCCAGTTTCCTTTCTCTTTGTTTTAAATCAAGGATTTAGCCGTAATACAAAATAGTAGCACAGACAACTAGTTTTTGTGCTCGAACACAGCGAACGCTGTTTTTTCATGTTTTCCTTAAGAAAGTTTAAAGCCGTATTTTCTATTTTTCTACGATCCATTTCTCTATATTTCGCGTCTCCGCACTAAAATTCACAGCAATTTTCAGGAGGTTCTGGTTGTCTTTTTCAAGGATACGCTTTTCAACTAAAGAAAACACCAAATCCTGCACGAAAGTTTTTCATGCAGGATTTACATTGCACCTTATATTATATAGAAGACTATTCCTTATTTATATAAAAGAGAAATATAATCAACGCCTATACAATTATTATCTCATTTTTTTGCTGTAATTTTGCACCACTAATATAAAACACTCAAAATGATGAAGAAAATACTGTTACTCGGTTCCGGAGAACTAGGAAAAGAATTTGTAATTTCAGCTCACGTAAAGGTCAACACATCATTGCCTGCGACTCATACGCGGGAGCACCTGCTATGCAAGTGGCTGATGAATTTGAAGTATTCGATATGCTGAACGGTGAAGAACTGGAGCGTGTCGTAAAGAAACACCAGCCGGACATTATCGTTCCGGAGATTGAAGCGATCCGCACAGAACGTTTGTATGACTTCGAAAAAGAAGGCATACAGGTAGTGCCCAGCGCCCGTGCCGTGAACTTCACGATGAATCGTAAAGCTATCCGCGACCTTGCCGCCAAAGAGCTCGGACTGAAAACAGCCAAATACTTCTACGCCAAAACATTGGACGAACTGAAAGAAGCTGCCGCTAAAATCGGTTTCCCTTGTGTCGTTAAACCGTTGATGTCATCCTCCGGTAAAGGACAGTCGCTGGTGAAGAGTGCCGACGAACTTGAACACGCCTGGGAATACGGATGCAGCGGAAGCCGTGGCGATATCCGCGAACTTATCATTGAAGAATTTATCAAATTCGACAGCGAAATCACCCTGCTCACCGTTACTCAAAAGAACGGCCCCACCCTGTTCTGCCCCCCTATCGGACACGTGCAGAAAGGTGGCGACTATCGCGAAAGTTTCCAGCCTGCACACATCGATCCTGCTCATTTGAAAGAAGCGGAAGAGATGGCAGAAAAAGTAACCCGCGCGCTGACAGGCGCAGGACTTTGGGGAGTTGAGTTCTTCCTAAGCCATGAAAACGGAGTCTATTTCTCCGAACTCTCTCCACGTCCGCACGATACCGGCATGGTGACTTTGGCAGGAACACAAAATCTGAATGAATTTGAATTGCACCTGCGTGCCGTGCTCGGTCTGCCTATTCCGGGCATCAAGCAAGAACGGATAGGTGCAAGTGCCGTCATCCTCTCTCCGATTGCCAGTCAGGAACGCCCTCAATATCGTGGACTGGAAGAAGTGACCAAAGAAGAAGATACCTATCTACGTATATTCGGCAAACCGTTTACACGCGTCAACCGTCGTATGGGTGTGGTGCTTTGCTACGCTCCGCTCGATACTGATTTGGATACGTTGCGCGACAAGGCTAAGAGAATTGCAGAGAAAGTAGAAGTTTACTAAATAAGAAATTTAGAGATAAGATGAATAGAATCCGCCAAGTAAACCTGTCTGATATTCCAGCACTACAAGAGCTATATCAGCATACAGTTCTGACTGTGAACCGAAAAGATTATACAGCCGAAGAAGTAGCAGACTGGGCTTCGTGCGGAGACGATACATCACATTGGGGTGAGCTTTTCGAAGAGCAACATTATGTGGTTGCAGAAAATGAAGAAGGTGTGATTGTAGGCTTCGGCTCTGTCAACGATGACGGATATATGCACACGCTGTTTGTCCATAAGGACTTTCAGCATCAAGGCATTGCGACATCTTTGTATAAATATCTCGAAGCATACGCACGAGAAAGAGGTACGAAAAGATTAACATCGGAGGTTAGCATCACAGCAAAACCGTTTTTCGAGAAACAAGGTTTTCAGGTTGATGAAGAACAAAAACGGAAAGCTAATCAAATGTGTCTCACCAATTATAAAATGAGCAAGCAACTCTATTAATCTATATCGTTTCACATCTAAAATGCAAAGACATAGAATCAGTCTCATTTACTGACGAAGAGAAACTTATTCTATTGATAAAAACTCCAACCAATGCGACTTTATCCGCCACTTGGTTGGAGTTCTTTTTTTAGCTTTATGAAATGTTTTTCAGATGCATAACAATGAAACTATCATTTTTTACTCAAGAAGCGTTTAGCCAAATACTTACGTATCGGTTCGTCATACAGTTTCAGGCACAGATAAGCAAGCACGATACTCAAGACAAAGACGCACACGGCTACGTGCCAAGTCTCGCCCAACGTATAGAGCTTATTCTCAATCAGCCATGCATAGAACAGATACATCAACGGATAATGGATCACATAAACCGGATAGGATATATCCCCCAGAAATTTGCATATCTTTGTCGATTGCACGTCCGTAGTGGTGCCCGACGCTCCTATCCAAAGAATGATAGGGAAAGCCACAATCACACAAAACGCTTCATAAATACCATTCATGCAAAGCGGCTCCATTCCTTCGAGATAAGGAACAGAGAACAGGGCAATCAGCGCAATGGTACAGATCCAAAACGCACCCTTCACCTTCATAGGCTTGAAGTTGCGCGACATCAGCATACCCAGTGAGAAAGGGAAAAGCATACGCAACGAGCCGCCCAGGAAGTTAACCCCGTCCAGCGTCCAGCCCACTCCTATGTTTCCATAAGTGGAGACATTGAAAACGGCAAACGCTGCCAATGCTGCACCCAGCAACACCACAAATACCGTCAGCGCCTTGTTGGACAAGCGGCGGATGAACAACGCATACAGGATATTACCGATATACTCGAAAAATAACGACCAGCAAGGACCGTTCAACGGAAACATCTCACCATTGCCACGAACTTCATATCCCACACCCGGCATGGCAGGAATGAAGAATATCGTGCAAAGAAGAGACAACATAATCATGGAGATGGCTACATGCGTTCCATCCCATTGCACACAACCCTGAATACAGAATGTGATAACACCCAATACGGCACCCATAACGACCATCGGATGAAGACGTATCAAACGGCGTTTAAAGAAATCTTTCATGGTGAGACTCTTGCCCCAACGGTCGTCATAAGCGTAACCGATCACGAAACCCGAAAGGATAAAGAAGAAATCCACGGCAAGATAACCGTGGTTGAGAGTCTCGATATTGCCACCACCGGCAAAAGCGTAACCCTCGAATACATGATACCATATCACCATAAGAGCCGCTACCCCGCGAAGTCCGTCAAGAAGATCATAATGTGCTTTGGTGTCTGCAAAGGCTGAAGAAGAAATGTTCGACATCTGTTTTTCTATTAGTTAGTTAGTATTTTCAGATGGCAAAGATACGGTTTGCGAAACGAAGTTCTTTTGCTTAAAAGCAAAAAAGCCCTGCCGAAAACTATTTTTTAGCACGTACCCGGCTAAGCGTATAGATGGAAATGCCCAAAAAGGCAGCCACATACTTCAGCTTCACCCGGTTTATCAGTCCGGGATAGCGACGGTTGAACTGTTCGTACCGCTCTTTGGGCGAAAGCTGGAGCCGTTCCACAAACATGTGGCTAAGCTCTTTGTTGACATTCTGATGCAGGATGCGCCCCCAGTTGGCTATATCGATATAGGTTTCGTAGAGCATATTCAGCTTGTCGATATGGATGACGTAGATTTTGCAATCGGAAAGCGTTTCAATACTCTCCACCGACGGTTGCTGATAGTAGAGCGAATCCATGCCGAACGTAATGTCGCCTTCTAGCGTGAACCACGTAGTAGTATCCTGCCCGTTGTGATGGAATACGGAACGGGCAATGCCCTCTTCAATGAAATAAACCAGGCGGTCTGTTACCCCCGACTGGACGATATAGGTATCTTTAGGATAATATCGCAGTTCCATATTCGCCTGAAGCGCCTGAAGCGCTTCATCGGATACCGGATAGATTTCTCTGATTTTTTGAATAATGTTTTCCATTTTGAGATTCCTTACTTGATTCGACAGGCCACCGGACGGACATTTCTAATGACGCACCTTAGGATACTTATTATTGAAACGGAATCCCAAGCCGAGCATCAGATAATTAGGTGTCTGAAAGTTTTGGAGATTGTAACCGATGTGAAGGAAAGAGCTACGTGTCACGTCTATCTTCAACGCAAAGACCTGATACAGCCCCCGCAAATCGCCACGTCCCAGCACATTCGTTCCCAAACCGACACCGATGGTGAAAAACGGCATTACATACTCCGCCGTCCCGAAAGTCCGAGAGCAAGCTGATGCTGAATGCCCGGCACAAGAAACCTGCGTCCGGAAGTACCGCTGCCTCCATCGTAATCGTATTCCACAATCCGGTCTTCGGTGTACACATTGGCACTACCGTCATAAACACCGTCCAGCGAGACGCCGAATCGCAGCTTATAATTGAGGTTGTACATCGGGGCAAAGTTGAATCCCGCCACGGGGTAACTGCCCGGCGAAGCTATCTGCTTCCCGCTTTCTACGTACACGCCTTTCCGTCTCCACGAGCCGAACAACACAAGGTCGTAACTGATATGACGGGGAAAACGGGAATATACGGCTTGACCAAAGACTTGGTCAGGTCGGATTCTTCACGGTTGAAGTTGTACACCAGACCGATTTTCGCTCCGGTGGTGTTCACTCCTGCGTTGGGGAATTTGGTGTTGCCGTTGGAGAAATGCGTAAAATCTCCGCCGATGATAAAGTCGAAATAACGGGAAAGCGACCAATTGAGGTAGATACCTGCATTGAGATATGCATTCACCCGTGAGCCTACCGCTCCGTTGTAGGAGTTGTAATCGTTATCGTATGGTTTCCATCCGGCAGAAAGGCCGAAATTCCACTCGTAATTGAGCGAAAGACGGGGATTGAAACGGGCGATGCGTGCGCCCTGAAAGACGTAGAACGTCACCGGATCACCGAGTTGCTTACGGTCGCCAAAGGTGGTGACGGCCAAGCCGAAGCCTTGGTAGGCTCCGCCGTAGATACGGTCGGCACAGGTATTGGGACGAAACTTGAAGGAATATTTCAAATGAGCGGCAAAGGAACTTTGGATGGGCTTCCACCGTTCGTTCTCTCCTTGCAGGAAAGGATTGGTGGGGAACACGTATTGCGGCCGGGCTTCTATCCCCAACCGGTGAATGAACCGATGGGGAACGTAGGGAGCTATCGTGTCCATGCCACATTGCGGGAAACTGTTGCGCCGGAATCCATGAAGTTCTTCCTGCAATCGACGCACTTCTTCACGAAGTTCGCGGACGTCCTGCTGGAGTTGCTCCACGTCTTGCCTGACCTCTTTCACCTCCTGCCCCACTTCTTGCGCGCACAGCGAAGCAACGGGGAAAAGCAAGGCGGAACAGAATAGGATGATTTCCCGTCTGGGTATCTTTACTCTCATATCATAGTCTGGTTAGTCTTTTTCAGAACGAAGTTTATAAATGGAGCTTCTCGATAAACTGCGCTACATGATAGCCATCCATCAATCCATGATGGCAAGTGACGGAAACGGGCATCATCAGCCTTTCTCCTTCGCGGAAGTATTTACCGGTGGAGATTTTGGGAACGCTGTCGCCCGAACGCATATTGGTGGGATGCTTCATATCGGTGAAAGAGAGCCACGGCACGGCCGAATAATGAATGGCGTTGGGATGAAACGTACCTCCTTTGTTGAGTCCCGTAGTGGCTTGCAGGCGTTCCATCTCGGCTTTTGCCCGACGGATAAAGACGAGTTCGTCCGGATCGTATTCAAAAGCGGCAAAAGAAAAGGTGTGGTCGGCACGCCCCACAGTGGCTTCGGGCAGAAGACTGTCATAACACACCACTCGATCGCCTTCGATGCGGTAGCGGAACTCTTCCACGGCAGCCGCAGCAGTCACGACGCGGTGAAGGACGAGCAGGGAAAAGGAAACGCCTTTGTCTTTGGCTTCCTGATACGCGCGCGTACAATCTACATTGACCGTCACTCCAAAAAAAGGATCGTCAAAAGCACTGAAATGTTCGTAATGTTCTCTTCTGTTCCAAGTAGCAATATCGATGATCTTCTCTATCTGATTCATTCTAAACACTCTTTTTAAGTTTCACCACAGATTACACAGATTAACACAGATTGAATTCGGATGCATCCTTTTTCTTTTTATATCTCAACCATTATCGGTAATTAAGAATCTGTGTTAATCCGTGTAATCTGTGGTGAACATAGATATACAATTACTGATGTTGCTCACGCAACAAGTCATTCACTGTCTTCACCGGGTTAAAGGTAGAAAGAGGAACTTCTACAAAGACGGTATTCCAGTCGCTCATCGCACCGTTCCACAAGCCGGGAAGTTCGAGAGCTTTCAGGTCTTTACCGTTCTTCGATTTGTAGGAGATGAAGCCGGTGGCTTTATCTACATATTTCACCAGGTCGAATTTATGTCCTTTATAATCACGCACAGCGCATACGAGGTCTACCGGATTGAAGTGCGTACCCTTCTCGAACATTTCTTTCTTCTCCGGATCGTCCATGTCGATCTGCGAGCTTTCGAGAATCTGCAGGGAGATGGTTCCGTCGCTGTTGTAAGCAAGGAACGGACCGCCGCCGGGTTCGCCTACGTTCTTCACCATTCCGCAGACACGCATCGGGCGGTTGAACTTGTTTTTGAGGTAGATAGCCAATACGGAGTCTTCGAGGTCTTTTGTTTCCGGGTTCTTGCAGAAGAGTTTCTTTTGCAGGAATTGAAGCATTTCCATCATCTGTTCGTGCGTATACTTGCCGCTGTCGAGCAGCGTGAGGTATTCGAATACTTGTTTTTGCAGGGTCACGAGCACTCCGGCAATCAGTTTCTTATACGTAACAGTGTCGGCTTTTAAACGGTCGGGCACTACGTTGTCGATGTTCTTGATGAAGATGATGTCTGCGTCCAAGTCGTTCAGGTTCTCAATCAGCGCACCATGACCACCGGGACGGAACAGCAGTTTGCCGTTGTCGCGGAACGGTTGGTTGTCCATATCGGCAGCAATGGTGTCTGTACTTGGCTTCTGCTCGGAGAAGGTGATGTAATAGTCTACGCCGTAACGTTTGGCGAAGTCGTCCACTTTTTCCGTCACGAGCTTCTTGAAAAGTTCGCGGTGTTCGGTAGACACGGTGAAGTGTACGTTCACTTTGCCGCTCTTGCCGGCTGCATACAGAGCGCCTTCGGCAAGATGTTCCTCCATCGGAGTACGGGAGCCTTCAGGATATTTATGGAATTTGAGCAGACCTTTCGGTAGTGCGCCATAGTTCAGTCCTGCAGTCTCCAGCAGGGCGGACACCACTGCTTTATAGTTGCCTTCTTCCATCAGTCCGGGAATGTCTTTTCCGGAGATACGCTGGCAGGCCACATTCAGATCGTCATAGAAAGCAAAATTCTTGATTCCGTCAAAGAAAGCCTGTTCGAACTTGGTAGTCGGCTGGTCATAATCGGCGGACAGAAACTCGAATAGATTCTTAAACATACGACTTGCAGCACCGGAGGCAGGCACGAACTTCACAACAGTCTTATCTGTGTTTGTATATGCATCCCAGGCGGCCAGATAAGCCTTCTGTTCTTCTGCGTCGGGAGCTAATATGCCCTTTTCGATGGAAGCTGCCGCATCCAGTTTTAAAAAGGGAAATCCCGTCTGGAAGCATGCTAATTGTTCTGCAATTTGCTCTTCCGTGATGCCTTTCTTGGCAAGCAACTCTTTGTCCTGTGTCGTTATCATAATATCTAATTTTATTAATTGATGCCCAAAAATACAAAATGTTATTTACTTCTTGCCGAATAACCGGAAAAAAAACTAACTTTTACATCGAATTAACAAGATTGAATATGGACGACTTTTTTACATTGGAGGAAAAAAAGGAGCTTTTTTCACTCTATCGACATTTATTGCAGTCTGCCGGAGACAGTATTTTCTGGAGAGATTGCCAAAAGTTAAAGAAACATCTTATCAAAGCGGCCCAATGTAACGGTCTGCAACGCAATAACTTCGGGATGAATCCCGTCATCAGAGATTTACAAACGGCAGTTATCGTAGCCGAAGAAATCGGCATGAAAGGTTCGTGTCTGGTCGGCATCATGCTTCACGAAATAGTGAAGGCACATATCCTGTCTATCGAAGAAGTGAATGCCGAATATGGCGAAGATGTAGGCAGTATCATCAAAGGACTGGTGAAAACAAACGAACTGTACTCCAAAAGTCCGGCGATAGAATCGGAGAATTTCCGCAATCTCCTGCTCTCTTTTTGCCGAAGATATGCGCGTCATCCTGATTATGATCGCAGACCGTGTGAACATCATGCGCCAAATCAAGGATACAGGCAACGAGGAAGACCGGGTGAAAGTAGCGAACGAAGCTGCTTACCTATATGCTCCGCTGGCCCACAAACTGGGACTTTACAAGCTGAAATCGGAATTGGAAGACTTGTCGCTGAAATATACGCAGCGGGAAACCTACTACTTTATAAAGGAGAAGCTCAACGAGACGAAAGCAT